>Ga0272440_1001316_pt1 | contig 20502 bp, 24 predicted proteins | sample SSMMMBAug17_FD_192440 | JGI IMG/M metagenome (GOLD analysis project Ga0272440, IMG submission 192440) | Marine sediment archaeal communities from Little Sippewissett salt marsh, Falmouth, MA, United States - SSM-MMB-Aug17 | ecosystem: Environmental > Aquatic > Marine > Wetlands > Sediment ...
CTTTAGATATTATGATAAAGGGTGGCGAGGTTGAAGTGTCCACCATGTACGGAATAAAAACTCTAGAAGTGCCTCCCGGGACGTCACCTAACACGGAACTGAAAATAAAAAACATGGGCGTACAATCTATCGGTTCGCATATTTTTATTATTCGCCCTATATTCCCTACAAAAGAAGAACTAAAGAAAAATAAGAATTGGAAAAAGTTTGGGATCAAATGGAAAAAAAAGAATGATGGGCCCGTCGAAGATGAGAAGCCTTGTAGGCTAATCTTCTAAAAGCATTTTATAGACATCTAACTTACCACTGGTGAGCACGTAATTTTTAAATGAAGAAGAATAATCTGTTCCCTCAAAAATCGCCTCTTTCACTACTGAATAGTGCATTTTCCCGTAATAAGAGTAATAAAGAGCTGCAGCCCCAGAAACAAACGGTGTTGCCATCGAAGTGCCTGAGAGTGTTTTAGTCTTGTTATTCAAAAATGAACTGAGTATTCTATCTCCGGGGGCAAATAAATCTACAGATTGTTTACCGTAGTTCGAAAAATAGGCCTTTCTTCCAGAGGAAGTGGATGCTGCTACACTAATTACGTTAGGCACTTTGTAGTTTGCTGGATATGAACCTTTTTTATCGTTATTGTAGTTCTTGTTTCCGGCAGCGGCCACGAAGAGAACACCCATTCTTTCAGCATACTTAATGGCCTCTTCAAGCCCTTCAGATCCAACTTTCCCGCCCCAGGAATTACTTAAAACATCGGCTCCATGATCGACAGCATATTCAATGGCCTCAATTGCTCCGGCCAGTGTTCCTTCCCCTTTTTTGGTCAAGAATTTTATTCCCATGATAGAAACTTTGGGGGCCACACCTTTTAATGACGGAGAGTCAGCTGCAATTATACCCGCACAGTGTGTACCATGTCCGTGATCATCAAGGGGATCTCCAGAGTTATTTATTACATTAATGCCGAAGACGTCATCAACATATCCGTTTCCATCACTATCTGTCCCATCAAAGACCTCTCCTGTGTTCCTCCACATACTGCTATCGAGAGCGTAGTGATTATAATCAACTCCAGTATCGATAACGGCCACAACAACGCTTGGCTTACCTTTCGTTTTTTTCCATGCTTTTTCGGCATTTACCCCAGCTGTTGCATTTAAACCCCACTGTCCTTTTGGGATTACTTTGTCTTCAGCTTCCTCAAAGTCTGCAATTGTATAAATGTAATTAGGCTCAATAAACTGAATTTCACTTCCGTAGGATTTTTTAAAACCATCCAGATCCTTTTGGTCCATTTCAACATAGTACATTCCCGCGATTGTTTTAATCATTTTCCTTGAGTTTTGAGTTTTTTCAAAAAAGAACTGAAGTGAAGAGTTGGCCTTTTTGGTGGACTTTAGCTTAATAATGTACTCATTTTGTACATATTCATTCGCTTTTGAATAACCCAGACCGATAAACACAATCCCAAATAATATAGTCAATATTTGTATTATTCTTCCCATAAGCACCTCCTAAGGGACCATAATAACATATTGAGGCAAGAAAGAAAAAAGGAGGGGTTTTTAGGCCCCTCCAGACAGACTTTGATCAGGTAATTTGAACTTTGATTGGGAGTAATCTATCAAATTGCATAGAGGCACCTTCCATAATAAGAACAGAGCCAGATGCAACGTTAAATTGATGCCCTTGGACCATACATTCTTCCATGTACATAGCACCAATCAGATTTGAGTTAGAGTCTTTAAAATAAACAGCAAGTCCGGTCGGCTGGTTGAACATGTCAGAAGCAAGGTTAACAAAGAAATAATCATCACCTGGAGGATTATATACTTTATGAGAAGAGTCTTCTGTGATTGAGTTGAGGCTAATAAGCCTTGCGTTTGGATCTTGTCTCTCATTTTCAGTCCCAGCATCTACGCTACCGCCTTCAGAGGTCCCTATATCTACACTATTTGAAGAGTTGGTGTAGTATGCGTAAAGCACTCTGAGAAGACTTGGACCGTAATAAAATACCCTTCCAAGGTTTACTGAGCCGATGACTCTCCCTGGTATAAAGTAAGATCTTGACGATCCGATTTCAAAAATTCGCTGTAATTGCTTTGATTGCTGTATACCAATATTTTCCAAAAGACCTATTGGATATACTGTGTCCGTATTCCCTTTCCCTTGTGATGCCTGAGAAAGTTTAGGAGGACCCGCTGCAACCAATGTACTTTCAGCTGAAGCAAATTGACCATTCCTAAAATCATTTTGAACATGGTCAGTGTGAAAATTCCAATTTGATGACATGATTTCACCTCCCTTATACTTGGACCGTAATGTCTATGTTGTTAAGAGGGATTGGAATATCTAACTTAAATCTCATTAAGATGGTGTCTATGTTAGTCCCTTCTTCGAGTTTTGTTAGATTGCCGCCTTTTATAACACCCCCGATTTTAGGTAGTATGGTTTCATCTTTTAAGTAACCAATCACTGACCTAGAGGTCAATTTTAAGTCGTCAAAAGTTGTATCTACTATGTTGTATACCCCTATAAAATCCTTAAAGGCATTTCTCATGAATTTTGCAATGAAGTCCACGTTTTTTGTTACCATGTACTCTTGGAACTTAATGGCCGAACGATCTGAAGTTAGCTCATGTCTAATAAACAGAGGTGCTTCTGGGACTTCTTGATCAAAGATCATTGTTCCGCCATCAGCTATAATATCCAATTGCTCTTCATCGAAGCGGTCGCTACCGTTTACGATTCCCAAGAATCCTGAAACGCTTAGGTTTGTAAATCCTTGATGTGTTGGTAGTCCTGTAGTAAGGGCCCCGACAGAGCATCCAAGATAAAACCCTGGAAGTTCTCGGATAACACTTCCTTCAGGAATCTTTACCGTATCAGGGAAAGCTATTACAAGTCTCCTGTTTGCAAAAGACTCCGCATAAGATTTTGCGAATTGGGCCATTTCGGTGGCCGTTAAATCTTTTTCAATTCTGTATGTGATAGGTGCTTGCACACTTACAATTCCAGGGATTTGACTAACTGATATTTTTTGCTCAGAATCCACGGAAGTAATAAGATGCTTGCCCTCATAAGTACCAGATTCGATTATCAAATAGTGGCCCGCTGAAACTTCATCAGTAAGAAAACCAGCAGCACTATCATAAAAAACAATCCCATTGGCCTCAATCCCGTCTTCTCTGCTAATAAAAAACTGAACATCTGAACCGTTGTAAGATGCAGTGAGCCCTTCCAGAGTGATCTGAGTGGCAGAGTCGGCACTATCGACAACGTAATCTCCTGGGGTGACCCCAGTTCCGCCTACAATTGTGACAATGTCTCCTGGTTGCACATTTCCAAAAAGATCAGTACTGAAGCTCAAAGTGCTTGCACCGAGTACAACGATCCCTTGGAGCTTGGTATTTACGATAGTTCTTAATCCATCGGTTGTTTTAGAGTCAACCAATGTTTCTGTAGTTGTTAGTTTTTTATTTGTAATGGCCACACGCTCTTTTCCAATATCTGGAAGAGACATCTGGGTTACATGAGAAGAAAAGAGTTGTGCTACAACAGGGCTTTGCGTAAGAGGAACAAGAGCGTACATGTCAGTTTTCTTCAAGACATCAAGGGCCTTTTGATAGGCCTGTTGCTCATTGGAAAGGAGCTCTGCACCTAACCCTAGTCCATTTGCTGCCGTCACTGTGTTTTGAAGCGACAAAGAAAGTCCAAATGCCAGTGGGTTTGCAGGAACAACCTGATCAACACCAAAGACTGCTTGTATCTCAGTAAGAGATTTAAACTCTCTTACAGTCGAGGCCAAATCTACTCTTAAGGCCCTATAGTAAGCGACGACTTTTGCTTCAACGACATCCAGTCCATTTGCTGTTAGGTTTGAAAGCAGGCTAATATTATCAGAATCTGCAGTAAAGTCAGTATCTCTGACGAGTTCAACCTCGGATACTTCCCTTAAAACCTGATAGCTGAGAAGAGTCTCTTCTTCAGAAAATTCAGACTGAAGTTTAATAGTATTACTGTCTATAACTTCTCTTATCACATATCGACCAGCGTTATTTGCACCAGTGCCTCTGACAACTTCATATGTAATATCTGAAGTGCTTGATAGGCCTGTGTAAAAAGAAGCATTTAGTTCGATGTTCTGGCCATCAATAATACTGGAAACTGTGTACTCTCCAGCAGTAACATCAGTCCCTGAAGAAATAATGACTTTATCCCCTTCCGCCACACTGTCAAATGTAGTCGAAGCAGGCCCTGTGAGCACGCTCGGAAGTGCATTGTCAGCAGAGCCATTCGCTGCCTCTGGGACAATCTCTATATCATCCTCTTTTACGACTAAAATGTCTCCGGCCACGGCCTCTGCAAAAGCATCGGTCGTATCATCTTTGAAAAGAGTCAAGTCTGATTCAACATAGCCCTTACCTGTTTCTTCTAGCAGTAAAGACTCTATTTCTTTTAAGTAGACTTTTATCGGATACTGGTGATCCGTAAGCTCATTTTCGTCCAGTTTGTTTATATCAACAATGTTTCCAGCATTGAGACCCACATAAGAATAGCTGGCAGCTATTCCCGTGTAACTTCCAACATCATCGGCCTGCACCACTTGATAGGCAGGACCAACAACACAGTTTGGAAGATTAAAGGGGGCCAATGCAGGAAGCAGATCTAGGAATTCCTGTGTTACACGGATCCCTGGTCTTCTGTAGGCCATAATTCTACCTCCCTTATTATTAAATAGTAACGTCACTCTCCGTTAGTCCGCTTATCACCATGTTTCTCAGCTCAGCTGCCGATTTAGGCTCAAGAACCCATCTGTCTTGCACCTGACATTCCATCATTACTGGAACTAAGAACAATTTAGGTTCTCCTTCTATTTCGACCAATTGCTCAGAACCCAGCGATAGGGACTTAACAGAAAAAAATCCAAATTTCATCAAAGTCGTTCGGAAATACTTAAAGAGGTTAAATACGTCCGAGGCAATCTGGTCTGCTTCTAAACCAACCCGACTTATGCAGCTAAGTCCAACAGAGCCTTGGATGAGATCAGTTCTTTCAGTTAGACCCGTCCTTCGGTTCATTGCTTGGACACCATGGCTTAATCCAACATTTCTCCATGCAACGGGACCCCTTACTGCGATTATTGCAGGCTTGGTTTCATTCGCATCTATTTGGAAAGCGTGTTGGTCAGCAATCTTTATTTCGGTTTGTTCCTCATCGTCGCAATAACGAAGGTTTCCTTGGATCCTTTCGCTAAAAGCAATCTGAAGAAATCTTAAGGAAGTATTTTTTATAAAAAACGGAACAGAGTCAGTTATGAAATTTTTTGAGTCGAGATCCCTCCAGCCAGGTGCTCGCCAGTTATTCCAATCAGTAGAGCTTCCGTTGCTCATTTGGTCCTTCCTTGTTTATATTAGTCTTCTTTTTTACTTGCTTCTTTTTTTAAATTTGCCCTCATATCATCCAGAGCGGCCTTTAATGATTTAAATGTTTTCCCTCCAACAGATTTTAAATTGGCCTCATTTAAGTTAGGGGTCTTCCCATACTTATACATGATACCATTCTTTTCAAAAACCAACTTAGAACCTTCCATATCAAAACTCCGGCTCATCTTTTATAGACTCTAACTCATTTGCCGCCATTTTTTGTATATGCTTAGGAACCTCAATAGAGTGCTCCACATCTTTTTTATCTAATAAATCAAGTCTTACGATTTGAAGCATCTTGGTTCTTCTCTTCTCGGTATCCCTTACGGCCGCGACCTTCCATCGTTTATCGGTGGTTATTTCTATAACCAGATCCCCTATGGAGAGTCTGGGATAGTTAGTAAAAAACATATCTGTTTGAGTGGTCTGTACCCTTCCCCACTGAGTAACCTGAATCATTTCAGGCGTTGGGTTCGGGTCTGCCCATGTGTATGTCGGGTTATAATATCCGCCCACTCCTCTTCCTATATTTCCTGTTCCATGGCAGGTTGTGCAGTTTGATTTCCTGACTCTCTTTGCAATTTTATCCCAGCACTCAGGGCACTTTGTGCTACCGTCAGTGTGCTTTTTAAAAATGAAAATAGGAACCCCGGAGACATACCTAAATTTAAAATTATGCTCGTCAACTATGTAAATCCCAACTAGGTCCAGATCACCTTCCCAAGTTTGCTTGATTGAACTTGTCTTTATTAGGGTTTTTTTATTATGTGCAACCACTTGGTAATAATAAGTCCTATGAAGATCTTGTATTTTTGCAGATCGATCTTCAAACTCGCTATACAGCTCCGCGGGGATATCGGAAGCAATGGTTTCCATTTCCTCTGGGGATTCTCCTCTTTTAATACTTATTGTATACCGTGAAAGAGGAATAACAGACTCTTTGAACTCCCAAGAAACTACTACGAGAGGTGGTCTTGCTGAGTAGACGTTTACATTTATTGCTTCAAATTTTCTTTCGCTCATTTGTTAACCTTACCAAAAAGAAAGATTATCATATTCAGAATATACTTCCCCGTAACCTCGTCTAACATTTTGAGACATTTTGTATCCTCTCTTTTTCATCTCATAATCATTTTTAAACAGACTGATCCAAGATTGATAATGTCCAGTTTTATTAGACCTCATAAAAGAGGATCCGCCAGAGCTATATTGAAGCTCATTCCGGCTTTGCCTTATACCGGCCATAATCAAGGCCTGAATAGCAGCACCGTGCATGAGAAGGTACAAAGAAGGGAAGTTTTCTATACTTTTCCTTGGTAAAGGTGGTAGCGTTGAGTTCCAATCCGAAATGGCCATATCAATTGCAAAACGCAAATGCTCGTCATCTAATTCGTAATCCCGAATTAATCGATTGAGTTCAGGGGTATCTTGTAAAAACATACGGAGATATTTTAATGCTTTATTCATCCGTTCTCTGGCTGCATCGGCCATATTCTTCCCCCCATATAAAAATGATTAAGGGGCAGATTACCCCTTAATCTATTATCTCTTTTTACTTCTTTTTGCTTTTACAACAAAATTTGGTTCCCCATCAGGGTTTGTAGACTCTTCTAATCCACTCAAAGGATCAACCCCAGGTCCATCTACTTTTGCCGCAGAAACTCTTCCTTTGGACTGTCTTGCTTTTTCCTTCATACCTTTCTTATCAAGTCCTGTATCAAGATTACTAAAATCTTTTTTTACAACAGGCCTATTAAGTTCTTCTTTTGTGATTTCCAAATCAGATTCTTTTTCTTTTAAAATGGCCTTCACCCTGTCTTCTTCTGCTTTAGTTTGGATGGCCTCGTTCTCTCTAATTTGTTTATGAATAACATCATCAATGTTCTTCACAGGCTCAATAGAGATATATCCCTTTTGCTGTAGATCAAGGATTCCAGGGGTAATCTCTGTTATCACATGGGACCTTCCAGCTGCAAAGGGTCTATTGTCTCCTAGGGCAATATAAAACCCAAGCCTGTGCTTTCCTTTTTTAACACCAGGTTTTTTGGTGGTGTTAACGACTTTGTAATGTGGCATAACTAAAACTCCATTTTCTGCGTCACGCTTCACTAAGTTCTATTTTAAAGCATGTCCTCAACACAAAGGTCAGGGACATGCTTGATTTATTTTTCAACTATGCAATTATATAGAGCCACCAGGGATTGGATCAGCAACGTTAAGCTCAATTTTAGCAATTGAACGTAGGTTACCAAAACCTTCTGCAATGTATTCCCAAGTTTTCCAGATAACCATATCAGCTTCTTTCTTAATCCAGAATTTTGTATCATTAAGGATAAAGAAGTTACCGAGGTAAGCAGGCTCTGTATAGGCCCAAACATCACCAGGGGCAACAATATCTGATTTGTTAGTAACGACAAGTTTTCTTTTAAGAATACTGTCGTATTTGTATCCAGAAACAGTGATCTCTGATGCCAATGGTGAACCGATTTCTGTAGCATCTTGTACTAACCAGTCATCGTAATCAACATTGTTCATTAAACAAACCCCAACAGAAAGACGATCACCGTCTATCATTTTGAAAAGGCTTGTTAAGTTTTTTCTGTTTACTGCTGTATCAAGGGAAACTATTTTCTTTCCAATGATGTTGGTTGCAGACTCAGAGTATTCGATGAATTTTTCATCTTCCACGGCCTGAAGGTCTTTGATTGAGTTTTCCTCAATAACTTTAGTTATTGGGTAATCATAGGCCAGAAGCTCACCTTCAGTTTTTTGGAATTTTTGAGATTCAATTTTGAAAAAAGGTAACGCGTATCTTTTTCCTTGAACATACTTGTCTTCTGCCTCTCCTCTGAAGTTCAAGGCAAAAGCTTTTGAATCAGGCTCAATATCGACAATCTTGATAAGAGTGTCGTGAGTTGTAGCTCGAGTACAATCGGCCCTTGTTACTGACTCAGGGGGAAGAATACGTCTTGAAAACGCAACTTCTCTCATTACTGCCCGAACAAATGCTTGAGCAGCGGCACTAGTTTTTTTCATTCCATCAACAGTGTCCAGTCTCTCTATAAAGAGGTTGTTGAACGTACTGCTTTCTAATCCTTCATAGTTCATTTTTTACCTCCTTATAAAACCTGAATTTCCATAACACCGCTTGCTGGAACGGCAACTACTCTGGCCAAAACTGGCTCACTACCACTTTGAAGTGTAGGAACCATTTCACCACCGCCTAAATCTTTTACAGTCAGTGGAGCACCAACAGTGTATGCTGGGTTGGCATCAAATTTAGTAGTTTTGTAAATAAAACTTTGACCCATAAGAATTGTGGCCTTTTTAGTTGCATGAACATCTGAACGACCTTCAGCATTTCCGGCCCAAACAGGGTAAGTGTTGGCAACAGGAGTGGCGCTTGGGGCCTCCAACTCGTTGTTGTCGTTTAAAACGGCCCAGTCACCTTCAGCGAAGACTTCACCCTCAGCGATGGTTTTGTCTACGCGGATTAGATGCTCAAGCCCCCTGATTATGTCCAATTTATAATCAGGCTCTAGTAGATCCGCAGTTAACGGAGCGAGATTTTCTGTCATCCTTGATACCTCCGAAAATTTTAATTTTCGATTAAACTCTTTGCAAAAATAGAATGGGGACTTTGCGTGAGATTGGCTTCCTTGCCAAGTCCACCTATGCTATCTGGTTCGGCCGAAGATGCCATTTTGATGGCCTCTTCTACAACGTCTAAATTTTTGCTCATAAGCTCCGCAACTTTCTCTTCATATTCGGAGTGGGTCTTTGGAAACTGAATCTGACCCATCTCAGCCTGTTTATAGAGGAGTTTCGTGGCCTTGGCCTTTTTTTCTAATATGGCCTTCTCATTTTTCAAATGCGAAAGCATTAAAGCGGCTTTCTGTAAGTCGGCGGCTTTAATCAAAGGTTTGTTGTTGCTCATATTTTTCTTCCCCTTTAATAGTTCTTCAGCTTTCATGGTTCCTAAAATCCCCATAAGAACTGGGCCTACCTTTTTTACTGGAGAAGTAATCGATGGAACGCTGTACTCGACTCCTGTGGGAAGGCTTTTAGCTAGATCTTTACTTCTTTCCACAGGGAATACTATTTTGTTCTCCCAGAGAGCTTTCCGTAGCGCTTTAGGAGTTGCTTTTTGAGCAACAGACCCTAAAAAGACGTCACTTTTAACTAAGGGACTCATGGTCTTCCAGTAAAGATCATCAACCTTTTTTTTGCCTAAGAATTTCCCTAGCCCCCATGTAATAGGGGCAGCAAAAAAGGGTTTTTCATTTTTAACAATGGTCTGAAACCCTTTTTGTACAAATGAAGGCAATGACTTAAAACCGAGACCCTGTTTCTCCATCGCTTACCCTTGGTTCTTTCTTTTAAAGTAGTCCATTACTCTTTGCTTAATCATGTTCATTTTGTTTTGCTGCCTTTGGTGCTGAAAGATTCTTCCGGCCCTAAATGCTCCTTGGGCAACTTCCTTGGTTTTCTCTTTCTGCTTTTCTTTCCCGTATTGGTAACCACCGGCAGCACTGGCACCTGAAGCTGCAATACCCATCCCTAGGCCCATGGCAATTTGTTTTTTAGACAGATTGCCAAGGAATGCAGCAGATGCTTTTTTTTCAATCAAGGAGTCAACGTCTTCCAGTTTATATCCTTGATTTAGGGCCTCCTTCCTAAAGGCCTCGTATTTTCCAGCATCTTCCAAGGTGTCCATGGCCGCACTAAAAAGTAGCATTTCAGCGACTTTTTCTTCTTCTGATTCTTTTTCAGGCAAAGGCTGAACATCCTCGGCCTGCTTCAGAAGTTCGGTCATGGAATCTATTTCCTTTTCAGAAAAAGATTCCACCTCAGCAGAAGCATGTTTTTCGGTCAGATTCTCAGGAGCATCATCTGAGGACCGAATGTCGTTTAAAATATGCTCTATCGTTAAGTTCGACATGGTTCCTCCTGAGTCTCTATTATTTTCTTAGCTTATTAAAACCATAACCTGCTGCAAGTGTTCCTCCGCCGTAAGCTGCGGCTGGTGCTAAGTTTTTAAGACCTGCTTTCAAGTTTTCTTTACCTTGTTTTTTTGCAATAGTTGAAGCAGGAGCACTTCCTGGGTATTTCTTACCTATTTGTTGCTTCATCCCTCTAGCGTAAGATTTTGCACCCTCGGCAGTTTGCTTGGCACCAGCAACGGCCTTGCTTCCAACACTTTTAAAATGAGATCCGATGGCCTTCATTAGATTCTGAGCGGCTTCCATCTTTCCAGATTCTTTTACTAACTCTTCGATGTAGATGCTTTTGTCGCCAAATCTTTCTTCACCTAATTTTTCTAAAGCACTGATTGTATTTTCAAAGAGAATAGCACCACGAACAGCAGCTTCTTTCATAACCACTTCTTCTTTTTTCTCTTCTTCTGTTTTTGGCTTTTCGTCTTTTTTCTCTTCTTTGTCTTCTTTCTTTTCTTTGTATTTTTCTTCGAGTTCTTGGGCGATTTTTACGGCCAACTCAGAACCCATTTCTGCACATGCTTGTGCAGTTTTTACAGCTTCCTCTGAATCTTCCTCGAGAGAATCGACGTAAGCACTTGCTTGTTTCTGTAATTCATCACCAAAGTCAAGATTGACTAAAGTTTTTTCTTCTGGTGTTAGATCTTCATAGTTCATTTCAAACCTCTTATTATATTAATCTGTTACTATTAAGCATCTTTTTGATCTGTAGGAGTTTCAAGGCCCATATCTACAGACATAGTCTTATGAGAAAGCTCGCCAGGTTTCCCTTCTTCGAGTTTTCTTAAGATCATTTCTTTTTTTACAGCAGCATCCAAAAGATCTGTTGTTTTTGGAGTTGTGTCGATTGCTTTTGTAGCATCAGCAGGTCTGTTGACTTCAAGTTGTGGTTGAGCAACAGCCGCACCTGGTATAACACCAGTGGTTTGATTTCTTGCTTGTGTTGCCTCTGAATCCATTACTTGATCAAGGGCGATTTTTTCTAAATGTTGATCCATTAAGCTGTCAAAAACAAATCTTGAAAACTCACCAATTGCCTCTTCAGTGGCAGCGGCTTCTTTTTCAAATTCAGTGTTTTCTGTTTGATCTGAAGCAGTTTTTTCAGACTCATCAGAGAAGTACTCATTGTAAAGCGTATGCAATCCATAGTTCATGTCTTGTCCTCCATTTCCTTGTGAAGCTGTTTTTGTACTGAAAAATTCCTTTTTTTCATTTTTGAACCCGAGTTCTTCCTCAACATTGTTCATATCTTTTTCAGAAAATGGCACAGAAGAATCATTGGCCGTTTTTTCCTCAGTACTTTCGTTTGTTACACCTATTTGATTTAATAGTTCATTGATTGTTGTCATTCCTTTAACCTCCAACCTTTTTTGGTGAGTTTGAAAACGCACTTTCCATGGCCTTCATTATTCCTAAATCAGTAAGCATACTTACGCTTCGAGCGGCCATAGACTTTCCTGGAAAGGCCAACGTAAATAACATATTGCTTTTCATGTCGTCACTGAGCTCACCCGTTTTCATTAATATATTTTTTGAGAGTCCTTTCATGAACTTTGGTTTTTTCAAAAAATGAGAACCAACCAAGGCCGCAGATAAGAGGTCAGGATATTTCCGGATTGTTCTTCCTATAAACCCTTCTTGCTCATATGGATTACGAGCCTTTTTGACTTTCTGCGATCCAGAAAGAAAATACAGAGCAGGAACACCTCCAAATAGTTTTAGTGCTAAAGGAGCAGATGTTTTGGCCATCGGTTTCTGGTTGAAAAGATTAATCCTTTCTGACCAAGACAAGTTTGGCGACTGCCCTTTGTCTGGGTTGAAATCATACTTTCCTTTCTGTTTTCTTCCTCCAAGGGCGATCCCTCCTTGGGCCATACCAACCGCCGTGGCGCCGAGAGCTGCGGCAAAAAGTGGATTTTTTGTAATAAATTGATCAACCTTACTTAAAGCTTCTGGAGACTTTTTCCCATATGCTATATATAAAGCTGTCAAGGCCCCCATTACTGGAAGCAATGGAACAGGACTTCTCTCTTCTTTTTCTGGGGCCATTTGCTGGCTTCCAAGTTTGACAATCCTGATGACCCGATTGCTTAAGTGAGGTCTCGCGTAGCTTCTGTCTGCCATTATTGGAAGAAGAGAATTCAATATATTGTTATCCATTAAATGTGGATCAATTCTCAATTGGTTTGAAAAGGTCTCAAAGTTTGATCTTGGAACTTCTTGTTCGGGATCAAACACAATATTAGACCTTTCAAAATCATCTGCAAGATCAGGCTTCCCAAGGCACCTGAGAGCAATATTTTGAAACTCTCTTGGCTTAGGTAATATTCCTGCAGAAGTAATTGTACTCAGGACCTTGTTTAGAAAAGATGGGCCAGGCGTACTCGTGGAAGTGATTTTTATGATTATATTTCTTGGGATCGGCTTCTCATGGGCCCTTAATATTTCAGAACCTCTTTCCCCTAAATCTTCAAGTGCTTTTACTGTATTCGGCTCAGTGTTCGATGGAACAATCTTCTCAATCTCTGCCTCTTTTTTTGCGGCAACTTTGGCCTTACTTAATCCAAAGGCAAACTTATTCATCTGAGGAGATTCGCTTGGAACTGAAGCAATTTTCTTTAGGACCTTTGCGATTCTATCAGCACCAACCAAGACAAAACTAATGTCAAAAAATTTAGGGAGAGTATTTATTGCATATGCTTTTTTATTATGTCCAGGAGGAACTTTATTCATACTGTACCTAAGGTGGTCACAGTATTGGGCCCTTGTTTTTGCTTTATTTCCGCATATAGAGCAAACATCGTATGGAACCTTACACCCCATTGACACTTCTGGGTGCTCTCCATTGTTTATTCTTTCGATTAGATCAGGAGCCTTTTCATGATCTACAGTCACTACAAGCTCAACCCTTTTCATTTGATCGTTCCAAACAGAGAGAAGAACATCTCCATAAGATTTTTTAGGGTCCTTATTTATATGGTGCTTGTATACTTTTGCATGATATTCAAAGGTCTTGTGGCCGTAATCTTTACCATAGTGCTTAAGAGCATCCTGTGGAAAGTAGTCTCCGTTCACATTTGAACCCCAGTACTCTCCTGCCCCTAGTGAAGTCAAAAGGACTTGGGTTTTCCCTTCAATGGGTTTTGCATTTTCTATATAGTTTGCAATCTGAGGGTGGAAACTCGAGGATGCTGTCTTTGTTAAATAGGAAGCATCTCTCCCTTCGCCTATAGTATATAGGAAGATCCCTTTCTCATTTTGGCTCTGAAAAACTAATTCCTTGTACATACGGGTGAATCCTCCTATGATTCTTTTTCCCTTGAATTTTATGGATAACTATCTGTTACCCACCCCCTTTCGGAGGTTTAAACTCAGACTTTATTGCTTCTCCTATAAAATTAGGACCGCCAGAAACTCCAAATCCTGTCTCAACTCCCTTCATAAATGGGCTACTTGAAAATGGACTTCGATAGTCTTGCGACTGGGTGATTCCTTTCTGGATTTCAACCAAAGTCTTAAGAGTTGCTGGCTCAATATTTCCTGACTGAACCATGATATTATTGACTATCGATGCTCCCAAAACTGGGTCCTTAGCAACCGCTGGTGCAAAGTTTGATAGGGATTTAAATATTGTTTCTGCCTGCTCCATGTTTTCTTTTGTTTTATAGTTTCGGTCTGTGGATCTTCCTGGCTCCATCTTTTTTAAACGTTCCTGAACATGCTTCCAGGATTCTTTGATTTTTTTGTTTTCTTTGTTGGTTTGAATATACTTCGCAGCTTCTTGTGTGATCCCAAAACCTGCACCTACAGCTGCGGCACCCAATGCCGCACGAATTCCTTTCGCTAAAGCCGGGGTGATAGCGGCAGATGTTTTTTCTTGCTTTCGTTTGTTCACTGAAAATATTTCCTCAACTAGTTCTGGATTTTTTGCTATGATCTCTCTTGCCACGATCAACCCCCCTTTGGATTTATAGTTTACTCCCCTCAGTTTTTCCGGCAGTTTTCCAAAGTTTTTTTCATATCGCTCCAGGGGTTTTTGTACTGTGTCCATAAGTCTGTCATGGTATGTTTTATATCCCCAATGTCCTTTGGATTTTATCTTTTCTTCTAAGGTTAATTTTCTACCCAGGTTTTCATCTATTGCCCCTGCGTAAGGTTTAGCAAACTGATCCGGTAGCATCGAAAGCGAGGAAATAAATGCGTCAGATTTTAAAAATTTACTCAAAGCAGAGTCGGTTTTAGGTTTTCTGGTTCGATATTCAATCTCTACAATATTTTTAATGTCAGGAGTGTCTAACCCCTTTGTTATCGTCTTTCTTAGCACCGGCTTTACAATTAAAGGATTTGCGGCCACAGAGGGAGCAATAGAGGCTATCTCCCCCATTCTTTCTATGGCCTTTTCTTTTTTGGAAGAAAATTCTGGTTCGGATATAAGTTTTTCAATCGTTTTATTTATGTTTTTAACTGTCTTTTTATTTTCTTTTCTTTCTTTTAGAGCATCTACAATGCTTCCAGCACCGTAAGTAAGTCCGCTTACGGCCAAAGGAGCCGAGGCCATAATATATGGATTTTTTGCCCAATCATACAGGTTACTTTTTATTTTATTAGAAAGAGTTCTGAGAACATTTGAATTCTTTTCAAAGTTCTCTCTGAGTACCCGAACTTCACTTTCCTTGTTCATTTTTGAACCTCACATCTTGTAGGATCCAAATCTCGGTAGCTTTCTGTAGCTATAAAAACTTGGGGATTTCATTGACATGGCCATTGATTTATTTCCCCAGTTCTTTCCTCTATTGATAGCACCTAAAGCATCAAGTCCAGCAAATGCTGCTGTTGCAGTTCCGCCAAATCCTAATGCTTTTCCAGTACTGAAAGCTTTACTGCCTAATCCTTTTAGCAGTTTTCCCATTCCAAGGAATGCTCCAGACATACTTGTTTTAGAGAATCCTCTTTGGAATGCTTCTTTATTCATAGCATTTTTCCATGCTGGCTTATAATTGCTCCGTCCGCTCCGCAGACGTTAATTTTTTCTTGAATTATATTGTATCGTTCTTGGAATAATTTCTTTTTATCTTCAACCTCTGGTATGGTTTTGACAACTGCATAAAGAGGGTGATCGCCATTTATAATTCTGGCATCAAGATTTTCAGATATGAGATCATCGCTGGCCTTCATATCTGCACTTTTACTAAGTAGACCTTGTTTCTCCATTACTTGTCCTAGTAAACTCATAAGCCTTTCCGTAGACTCTGAGGTTACTCCAGCTTTTTTGCAAAATCCCGCAATCATGGGGAAATGATTTTGCCTCTCATCTATATTGTATGGTAAAAGCATATTTCTTGCAATTTTGACAAATTTGGTTTCCAAGTTCTCTAGTTGGGTATTAATTTCGTAATAACCATCTTTTATGGTTTGTTTTTCAAATGACAATTTTTCCAGCTGTTCTTTTTTTTGAGTCGCAGCCGTTTTGCAAAATCCCGAATGTCCTACAGTTTTACATACGACAAATTCTTCATTTTCATCAGCAGGAGGGTTCGCATAGTCATCTATTGCAACTGAGGCCGTCTTTTCTGCACCTTCTAGATTAGTTACAATTTCTTCAGGTTTTGCAAGATCGAATACTGTGTATTTGTCAGAACCTTCTTTAAATAACTCTGTGTGAACCAATTTATTGGATTCTTGGCAAATTATTGCAATGTGGTTAGGGTTAAGTGATTCAACCTGTGCGATTTTTGAAATAGAATCGTTTAGGGGTACTTGGTCATTCGATAAATATGCATGAGCAGCCTGTTTGGCAAACTCTTGCAGGACTTCGAGATCTACTGGATTGCCAGAAGACTCGCTAACTAAAAAGTTAAACATTGAATGATCGCGCATTTTAAGACCCTTATAAGAATTTAACAAGCTTGTTTTTAAGGATAGACCTCAATAAATATATTGACACATCACTAATGATTAAATCAAGAACAATATTGTTGATAAGAAAAATCAAAGAGGCAAGTGGAAATTAGTCTTCGAAAGGGAAAAATTGCTTCCCATTTAGGTCTTTAATTACGAGTTTCATCTCATTTATGACATCTTTTAGATTATCTTCGCCTTTTGTGGCCGAAGCAATCAACATCGCAAGTGCAGTGAGGAAGTCTCTATTCTCTCTTTGCATGGCCCTCATTTCTTTAATTACGTCAAGGGGTTTTATGGGATTTCCCTTTTCAAGCTTGACAAAATCATCTTCAGTCATTTTATAAAAGCTGAAAACAAAGTCCTTTATCTTTAAAACAGGGATTGTTTTTTCTTTGATTTCCTGCCCTTTTGCATCTACTACAGTCGGTTTTTTCTCTTCGGTCATAAATCCTTCCTCGAATGCTTTTTATAGTATAATAGTATGCTTTACCACTGTCTGACCAGATTATCAAATTATTACATCTTCTAAAAAGGCCCGCTTTCTTCTGCTGAAAACTGCTATTATGGAAGGAGGGATTTATGAAAATACAAAAGAAACTTTATTGGCTAAAGGAGTATATTGACCTCGCAGGAAAGTTTTTGCCAGAAGTAAAGTATATTGTTCAAGTCAGAGAAATATTCCACCAAGATGGTAAAACTCAGCAAATCCACGCATCTCTTACTCAGGAATTCTTTTTCGGAACATATGTTCTTAGCTTTTATACATCATACAGAAGAAGGCTAAACAAAAAAAAAGAATACGAGAGAAATGATTATAGCAAGATCGACATGCTTGGGCATTTGGCCCACGAATTGGCACATTTGAAACATTGGTATCACACCCCTGAGCATAAGGAACTTGAATCTGAGCTAGCTATTCTTTTTATGCGTCATCTGCTAAAATCAGGGTACGTCAGCGAAGAGGAGGAATTACGTGGCAAAAGAAAAGAAAAAAGACAATCAGAGCGAGCAGCTAAAAAAACAAGAGGAAAAACTCTCGCTTCCTAAAGGTGACATAAAAGTTATTAAAGACTATTTTGGAAATACTCTCATAGGAGTACAAAGAGGCTCTGATCACCAGACCTTAATAAGCCTGTCATATCCTTTAAAATTAAATTATATCAAAAATGAACTAAACAATTCTCTGGGGCCATATTTTTCTCTGGTTGACAGGTTTGTTTGCCCTGAAGAAGTAAAAGTACGAGCATCAATGTCTTATAAAGCAAATGATTCATTAATATATAGATACAAAATGGCGTGCGAAGAATTCTTTAACGTTATTTGCGAGGAAGAGGATTAAAAATGAACTTAGAATATTTTAAGCAAGGATTTTATAAATCTGCGATCCCTTTAAAATCCCTAACAAAGACCTTGGTAAAAAATGTAAACAAGTCCACCCCTAAACTTCCAAAGGCCGTAACAACGCCAAAGGCTCCATCGAAAACCTATAGCAGCTGGACAAAAACTAAAAAAACTGCTCCAAGCAACGACACCTTGAATTACAGTGATTTCAGAAAAGAAATGACATCAAAAAATATTGCCACAAGAGGTGGCGCGAAAAGGCAGCTTTCCGGAATTTCAGGAAAGCCTGTTATTACAAAAGACAGTCGATATCCCTGGATGACCTGATAAAATACATAGAAAATGGTATAAGAAGTCTGAGGATGTGATTTAAAAATTGCGTTCTTTTCCTTTTTTGTATTTTTATTGAAGTGACCCAAGGAGGGGTCTTTTTTTCTATTTATATGGTATGAGATGTTTGACTAAAAACAAAGGAGTTTTTATGAAAACATCATTCAAAAAAGACTGTCCTACACTAAGACTTTTTGCAGTTGTGAAAAAGAACGGTCAACTCACAATGGATCCAGCCTACCTTAGAAAAGCCGAACAAAAAAGAATCAAAAAAGAGTCTAAGAAAAAAGAGGGTTAGTGCCCTCTTTTTACCTAATCAAATTCTCTTTAGTATTGGTATAAGATCTTTGTATAAAGAACAATAAATTTTATCAATATTTTTAGGAGAATCACTGTGAAAGAAGAATACAAAAACTGTGTTATGACAACTTATTTTGATGACCAAAAAACTGATCTATCTGACTGTTATGTTATATTTGAAAACGAAAGAAAAGATATTCAGATATATTACAGGGAAGACGATTACATAGTTCAGTATGCTGGGCCTGAAGCACTCCCCGGACATTATGAGCTAACGTGTATAAAAGGTGCCGAGGGAAAAGCAAGTTTACATGAAGTACCGATATCTATAGCTACGAATAACATACTGATGGTCGGAATGTGGAAAGAAGGCGGCAGAAAGGGAACATGGTTAATAGATTTGATTAAATAGACTCGCTAAAGGGCGCAATGCCCTTTTTTTACCTTCTATAAATCGACCTTTTTTTTATTTACTTGGTATAAGACTTTTGAACAAGAAACCATTTTTTAAGGAGTCTTATATGAAAACAATACACGTATCACATGACAAACATGTACATCGGTTACACGAAGGTCTTAAGCTAACTCTAGTTAAAGTCACCGCTCCACGTTTCACTGGTGAAGAAAACTTTATTTCAGGGGTTTGCCTAGAAGACATGACTGGTATAAACAAAGGGATGTTTAGCGAATACAGCCAGCCAATTCAGTATCTTGATCAGGATAGTGAAGGGGAATATACGGTATTCACTATGTCTTGTTGCACCTCTATTAGTAGTGAACAGCTAAAAACTCTCAAAGAAAAAGGAGAGATCGATCTTGGATCGGAACTTTTCCCAATCCATATTGAAATCTTATAAAGGGCATTGCGCCCTTTTTTTTATTTATCTGGTATAAGACTTTTGAATAAGAAATCATTTTAAGGAGTCTTATATGAAAACAATAATCATTTTAATTGCATGTCTTATTTCGTTTTCTGTCTTTGCAGAAAAAGAAGTAAAACAGCTTCCTTCTTGGACGAAGGAACAGTCGAGAACCCAAGGTGGTGGGTGGATCTGGTTTCCAGGGAAAGGTGTCTCTAAGCAAGCTCATGATGCCGATCTTGCTGCAAAAGGAAAAGCATTGGACTACTTACTGCAAGAATGTCAAGCGCTACACAGAAGCATAAAATTTCATGAGAGAGCTGTTGAAAAGAAAAAGGGTCAGTTTCATGTGTATGTTAGGGCAAGCATTAAGCAGAAAGAGTGCAAGCAATCTGCTTCGGCTTCAGAGGAAGAAAAAAAGGCTCTTTCCAGCGAAACGCTTAAGTCTGTTTATTTCCAGTACAAACTAGCAATGGCAAAGAAAACAATCGATTATTCTGTCTGTAACTATAACAACAGTTATTGCTTGCAAAAAGTTTCTCTCGAATTTCAGATGAGAAACGACTACGTTGCTCTCCTGTATGCTCAGTATGCTTGCGAAAAAGGCGTTGAGATCGCATGTGACTCAGCTAAAAGCACAGCTGACTTTCTTATTGAAAACTATTAAAAGGGCCTTATACAAGGCCCTTTTTTAGTATTTAACCGGTATAAGTATTTTAAGAAAATCAACTAAAGGAGTTTTTATGAAACGATTAAAAGATTGGCTTTATGGTTTAATAATCCGGGTACTCGATTTTATCCACGATATTCAAGATCCTACTGGGGAAATAAGATCTAGCCCATTTTATAAATCTTGGGAAAAGTCCATGTATATACATTTAGAAGAAAAAGAGCTTGCAAGAATTATAAAAAAAGTGATGATTAGAAGAATGTGGAAAGAGAAGCAGCTGGAGAGGATACTTAAATTAGTGCATAGCTTAAATCACTCGCTACTTTTTTCAATAGCGAAAACATCTCTCAATGAAGAAGCATACAAGATGTACATTGAAGAAAGTATAAAACTGAAGAAGCTTTTTCCAATCAAGGATTTAGACTTGTTATCTGAAAGAGATGCAAGAAAAGAGCTTATTAGGACTTATGAAACGGTCCTGAAAAATGAAGCTTATAGCCAGGTAGTGTGGACGTTTATAAGCACAATGTTCGGAAGCGAGATGGGGGTTGATAAAAAACATGAGTTAGTAGGAGAGTTGTTAAATGCCGTAAAAAGATTAACAGAAGACTATTCAAGAGCTTCTTCTCTTGAAGAAATAAAGAGTTTAAGGAAAGAGCCTTTGTCTCCCATTAAGC
>Ga0272440_1001317_pt1 | contig 20500 bp, 6 predicted proteins | sample SSMMMBAug17_FD_192440 | JGI IMG/M metagenome (GOLD analysis project Ga0272440, IMG submission 192440) | Marine sediment archaeal communities from Little Sippewissett salt marsh, Falmouth, MA, United States - SSM-MMB-Aug17 | ecosystem: Environmental > Aquatic > Marine > Wetlands > Sediment ...
TAAGCGATACCCTCTCAAGAAAATTCCCAATTTTGTCGATTACGAAAACAATTAACAAATAATTTCAAAATTATTTCGCATATCTCAACATATAGAAATCATTAATTAAAAGAGGCGCATCATGTCATATGTATCGCAAAGTATCGTCCTTTTGTGGACATTGTTCCTTATGGTAACCCCCTGTCTGGGACAGGACTTTGACAAACATCTTTCCAACCACATGACTTCTGCCGGCAGCGGTCTTGGTATGGGCGAAACTGTTGATATGCGGGTGCTTATCGGTCAGCCTTTACCGGGTACAGTGGGAGATGGCCGCGAGTTTCAAATACATACAAATGCCGAGGACATGTTGACCCGACGTCTCAATTATACACTGGTTGCCAATGCAGGGTTTGACCAATCTACGATTGAAGGTGATACTTTATACCTTGATGCCTCTTTATCATATGACCCTGCCAATGCCATTGTAAAATATCAATGGGTTCAACTCAGTGGGCCTGAAATCCAACTGGATGATGCAAATTCACAAAAGCCCCAATTTATTGCGCCTGAAGTTTCTATTTTTGGCGCCTATCTTGTTTTTCAACTCACTGTTTTCAATTCTAATAATGTTTCTGCACAAGATACTGTAAAGGTATTTGTTCAAAATGAAGTCAAACAATTTATGATTTTTGTATCTGCATCAGCAGGGGGAAATATCAGTCCAAATGAAGATGTTTATTTGCGTGAAGGTGATACGATCCGCTTTTCGTTTTTAGCCAGTACCGGTTACTATTTATCGAATATTCTTGTTGATGGAATTTCTGTGGGGTCCCGAGAAACTTATGATTTTATAGATATCGTGAATAATCACTCGATTCATGCTGAATTTACTGCGCGCCCAAAAATTGAAATTTCTATTAAAACAAATGGTTCTGGGTCTGTCGAACCTGAAGGGCCAATCAATGTCAATGCCGGTGATGATATTCAATTATCATTCTCTCCGGATGCAAATTATCATGTGGCTAATGTTCAGGTGAATGGAAATTCTAAAGGCCCTATGAATGAACTGTTGCTGAAAAACCTGAATGATAATGTTGTTGTGACTGTTAACTTTATGCTGGGCGATTTTCATATTCAAGCATCATGTGATGAAAATGGCAGTATTACACCCAATGGATGGATCAGCACCTATTTAAATAATAATCAATCTTTTGAAATCGCACCTGATCCAGGCTATGTGATTGATAAAGTTCAGGTGAATGGTTCATTTATCGATCCTGTTTCCCATTTTACTTTTTGGAATATTTCAGATCATCATCGCATCCATGTGACATTCCGACCCAAAATGGTCATCATGGCAGCTTCAGGAGATCATGGCGCCATTGTCCCATCGGGAACAATCAAAGTGGAATCAGGATCATTTAAAACCTTTGAAATGATACCTGATGAAGGATATCGTGTGAATGATGTTTTGGTTGATGGTATCTCCTTTGGCCCGATTGACAGGCATACTTTTTTTGATATTCAGAATGGCCATACAATTGAAGTCAGCTTTGTGCGCGATATTTTTACAATTGAAGCAACAAGTGGGCCCTATGGCAGTATTATTCCAGAGGGCAATATTGCTGTGGAACCTTTTAATTTTCAATTCTTTGAATTCACTCCAGATCATGGCTTTCGGGTGGCATCAGTTGAAATTGATGGCGAAAACATGGGGGCAATGAATCAATATTATTTTGAAAATATAGATAAAAATCACACCATAGATGTTCAATTTGAACCAGCGCGAATTTTTGTTCAGGCAGTTGCTGGCAATCATGGTAGTCTTTATCCATCAGGTGCAGTTGTTGTTGCTGAAGGCGGGTATCAGGAATTTCAAATTCAAGCGGACCCGGGCTATACCATTCAAAATATTCGGGTGGATGATCAGAACCTGGGAAAGCTGGAAAACTATGTTTTTGAAAATCTTACCGCATCTCATACAATTGAAGCAACATTTGAGCCCATGCTGGTCATTGAGGCAAAGGCATTAGAAAATGGTTCTATTTCTCCAACAGGTCAAATATTTGTTCCAAGGGGCGATGATCAGACCATCATGATTACACCGGATGAGGGGTACGTGATTGACACCCTGGTTATTGATGGCACCATGATTGCGCCTAAAAATATCCATGTATTTTGGAATGTGACGACATCACATACCCTTCTTGCCAGCTTCCGCCAATTCCAACTTACTGCCACAGCAGATGAAAATGGCGCAATAACGCCATCAGGTCAAATGCAGGTCAATAAAGGTCATGACCAGACTTTTGATATTATTCCTGATGATGGCTATGCCATTTCTGATGTTTTTGTGGATCAGGTTTCACAGGGCGCAGTCGATCAGTTCACATTCTGGGACATTCAGTCAGATCATGATATCCATGCCATTTTTGTTATGCGTCCGCGTCATACCATTGTGGCTACAGCAGATGAAGGCGGACTTATTACACCATTGGGTGAAATCCAGTTTTTTGAAGGAGATTATCCTGAATTTGTTATTACCCCAGATACAAACCATTCAATAAAAGATGTTGTGGTTAATAACGCATCTGTTGGCAGGCTGGCAAATTATGTTTTTCCTGATTTGCAGGCAGATGCCACCATTCATGTCAGTTTTGAAACATTACCCACATATAGTATTGACGCTGCTTCAAATGAGGGGGGATCGATTGCCCCACATGGAACAATAACTGCTGTAGCAGGCACATTTATATCATTTGAGATTACACCAGAACCCGATTTTCAAATTGAATCGGTTTTTGTGGATCACATTGATTTTGGCCCGATTCGAAGTTATCCCATGCTTGCAGATGGGGATCATCAAATCACAGCTCTATTTGTAAAATATGAAACACGCTCTATTAGCGGCCATATTTATGACCTTGAACAACCTGATCTCCCCTTATCCGGCTTTCATATCAAAGTATGGCAAAATGAAATCCTTCAAGGGACAGCAATCAGTGATGAGAAGGGTCAGTATACAGTATCCGGCCTTCCAGTATCATCAGATCTCATTGTTTCAGCATGGCCGCCTCCTGAGAATAAAACATATCAAGGACTTTACTATATCAATCAACATCGTATGCAGGATGCCAACCCGGTGATTGTTCTTGCAGAAGATTTGACAGGAATTGATTTGTTTATGCCCAAAGCACCTGTTGAAGGTTTTTCCGGTCAAATTCATGATCGTGAAAAAGGTATGGCCAATGTTGAAGTTTATGCCACTTCAAGAGATAACAGTCACAGCGCCCTTGCCACAACTGATGCAGATGGATTTTACCAAATTACAGGTCTTTATGCGGATCGCCAATATCGAATTTCTGCCTATTCAAATAATCTAAAAACTGATTTCTTTTTTACCCTGAACAACAACCAGACACCCGGCATTGATTCCCCCGCATCAAGTGCCATCTCAGCCAATCTTGCAACATGGTTACAGCCCACAATGCCTATCTTAAATCACATTGATATTATATTTGACACAAACACTGGTGAACGTATTTCAGGTCATGTATATTTAGAGGGCAGCCCGGTGCCAGGTGTTACTGTTCATGCATGGTCATCCGACCTTCGCATTGGAAGCACATCGGTAACAAATCATTCAGGCTCTTTTGTATTGAGCGGTCTGTCATCGGTATCTGAAATAGATGCCGAAACACAAGGATATCTTGTTGAAATTGTGTCTGATGATTATGTTTATCAGTCAGTTCCATCGGTTGCAACCAATGGGACAGATATTGAATTTCACCTGCTCAATCAAACAACCATTCATGGACATATTTCAGATAGGGCTGGAATGCCTTTGTCTGATGTTCTCATTCAAGCGGTTTCGAAAAATGATCCCTGGCACAAATCTGCAACAGCAAAGAGTGATCACAATGGAAATTACACAATGATTGTTATTCCAGCGCCTGATTACATTATGAATGCAGCAAAATCAAATTATAATGTTCAGTACTATAATCAGGCCGATTCCACTGAAACCGCTGCATTGATCAATGCATGTATGCTTACGCGAACCCAAATCAATTTTCAATTAAGCAGTGGCGCTTCGATACAAGGAGATATTTTTATTGGCACAGAAAGCACACCCGCATCTGAAGGCGTTTTAATAACCATTCGTTCGGACAGCGATAATTATGTAGGCCAATGTAAAACAGATGCACTGGGACATTATATCATGCGCGGACTCAACGAAGCTGTTTCCGATTATCAAATAATGGCCCAATACCAGAACAACATGCCTGTTTATTATGCAGACAATGGCGATACGAATATTTACAATGACTCTGTTTATAATCGTAAATATGCAAAATCAGTTCAGCCCTCAGAAAAAAACCGCAATCTAATTTTACTTTCCGGATATCGCATACGCGGCAGAATTTTAGACGACAATACGCCTGCTTATGGTGTTACAATTGAAGCATTTTCAGACATTACAGGGGGATGGGGGCGCATGGTTTCCCAGGATCTTGGTACATATCAATATGAAATATCTGGCTTGCCGCCAGGTATTTATACAGTAAAAGTATCCGGTCAGGATTATCAGACAATTACAAAATCTGTGACACTGGTACGTCAGACCACCTATTTGGATTTTGTTTTACAGCCTCCCCAACGATATATTTCTGGCGTCATTTATGGTATTGATAGAGGCGAACCTGTCTGGATCAAAGCAATATCAACGATATTGGGCATTGAACGTACTCAAAAACTTTTGGGAACAGATGGCGCCCTTCCTTTTAAAATTGAACAACTGCAATCTGCCAGCGATTACATCCTTTATGTGTATGGTAATGATTATCCGCAAACCTATTATCCGGATCAGTCCAGTCTGGAAAATGCACAGCCCATCGATATTCGTAATGATCATGCACAAAACATTGTGTTTCATATGCCAGAAAAAGCCAATCGGATAATTTCGGGGGTTGTGCAATTTCATAATGCTTTTCCCAATGGTGAAACAGTATTGATCACAGCACGTTCTGAAAATAGAAATCATGAACAAACAATCTCTTTTGTATATAACAGTGAGATGATTAAACATTATGAAATTGATGGTTTAATCCCTGCAAGTGATTATCGCATTTTTATTTCTTCAAATGACAGTATCGACCATTATTTTCCAAATGCCTTGAATATAGAAAATGCATCGGCTGTCAGCACCATGACAGGTGATGTAGAGGGCATCAATTTCGAACTGTCAGCCGGTGCCGCCATTCATGGTCAGATCACTGGTGTGACAGGTTTTGATATTCGAATTTTTGCTAAATCTATAACCCTTGATGTTCAGGCTGACACCATACCTTTAGCAGATGGCAGCTTCTCTATCAAAGGGCTGGCATTATCAGATTATATTGTGTCTGCCCATATTCAGGATCTTGGCGTATTTTACTACCATCCATATAAAACCTTGCGAGATATTGAAGAAAGTACACCTGTGTCTGTTCTTGATGATTCGAATGAAAACATTACATTTGCAATAAGCGATCTTCACAGCATAACTGGTATAATCAAAAGTGAAAAAGGCAATGCCCTGGCCAATGTTTTTGTAAACTGTCATTCAACTTCTTTGAATTTTGGCGCCAGTACCTATTCCAATGAAACCGGACAATACGAAATTGTGGGTTTGCTGCCATCAACAGATTACATTGTGACTGCCGGTGGAAGTAATACAGAATCTGATTTTCATCTCAGCATGTCTCAAAAAAATATCTCAGCCGGAGATACCAGCGTTAATTTTGTACTGAAAGCCCAAAAAACTTATGCAATTGATGGTCAAATTGTTGACACGATGAATACGCCCCTGGCCCAGGTGATGGTTGAAATTCAGGCCAGTGATAATTCCAATCTATATGATCGGGCACAAACCGATAGCAATGGACTGTTTACGCTTCAAAATCTTCCACAAGGATCAAATTATATGCTTTGGGTCTGGCCCAAATCAGATATGCCATTTGCGTATTATCGTGCCACACAGATTGATATTCCCAACCCAAACTTTTTTCAAATTTCGTTGAAAACTGCTGCAAATTTTAGTGGCACCATTCTTGATGATTTTTCCAATGAAGCTGTTTCCGATGCTGAAATGACAGTGTTTTCTGAACAAACTGGTTTTTTTCAGACAACCCGAAGCGATGACACTGGCGCTTACACAATTACCAACGCTCCACTGGCGCGGGATTATCGCATTATTGTGCACCATCCATCATATCTTGATCAGGAATATTTGGAACAATCTCCAAGCGCGCAATTCAATTTTGAAATACCTGCTGGCGGCTGTATTTTTGGCACATTAAACAGTTCTCAAACCGGCAGTCCTGTTTCTGATGCCACTGTTTCCATTTTTTCCAAGGCATATGACAGTGCACCCGATTATATTGGTACTGCACAATCTAACAGCGCGGGCGCATTTGAAGTTTGTAATTTAAGAGTTCGCGACACCAATGGATTGCAGGTAAACGATTATCAGATTGAAGTTGTTGCAGCGGGGTATCCCATTCAAACCAGAGGCGGGCTTTATGCTGGCGCGCGTGTGGATTTGAAAATGGAAAATCATCCGCAATATGAATTGTCTGGAAAAATTGATGATATGTTGGGCCTGACAATCATATTAAAAATATTTGATGAAAACAGCCAGTTTATTCAAAGTATCGGTGTTGAAAACAATGCATTCCATATTTTCGGATTAAATCCAGCATCTGGCTATCGTATTAATGTTAATGCCTGGAAATCAAGTAATGAACCGGTAATTGATTCCTGGGTAGCGGCATCAGGGCGTCTTGTTGACAACGAAAATAATGGCAAAATATTTTCAACCGGTGAAGATATCAACATCATTTTAAGTGGCAGCACGACAGAAAAAAAACGATCCGCAAAGACCAGTAAAAAAGGCCCGGGACCGGTACGACGATTGAGATGCCTGACCCATCCTTACGTAAATGTAAACAATCGAATTCGAAATATCTCCAGTGCGATTCCGGCTGAGGTAATCAATCGGCCAAATGTGGCCATGACATGGGATCCTCCAGATACTGATGATGTCAGTGGTTATTACTACTCTTTTAATCAAGCCTCGGAACATAAAATCAATACCTTCAATACAGTTGAAAAACCACCTGTAAGAACAAGAAAAATTACCAGTCGTGATCTTCAGGGTGATGATGTCTCCTATTATTTTCACGTGGCTGCTGTTGACAAAACCGGCCGGGTAGGCGACACAACATCCATTGCATTTCGTATCGACACCCGCCCCCCGACCAATATAAATGTCTCCATGCCCCCTGATACACGATCTCGTGATGTCAATCTCTTATTGGGCGCCTCAGGTGCTGCTGAAATGTATATCAGCAATGTCAGTTACACCAGTGGTGGAAAATGGGAACGTCTGAAAACAAAAAAACAATGGCAATTATCTGGTGAAGGGGGGACAAAAAATGTATATACACGCTTTCGTGACAGAGCAAAAAACGAAGCAGAAACCTTTGGACATACAATCCTAAACGTAGGCGCAAATGAACATACCATTACAATCAAAGCCAATGCCTATGGCAGTGTTTCCCCCTCACAAATGATTGTCAAAGATAAAGACTGTCCGGAAATTGAAATTACGCCCAATGAGGGGTATCAGGTGTCACGAATGACTCTTGATGAGCGGGCAGTCCAATATGCGGGAAAAGGGTATATTTTTTCTCCGGTTACTGAAGATCATCTTTTATCGGTAACCTTTGCTCCAATCGAACATATGATTTACATTTCAGATGCGAACAATGGCATAGTGATTCCGGCCGGACCCATTCCCATACAACATGATCACACCCTTGAACTTGAATTTGATCCTGATAATGGTGTCGCCCTATCGCATATCACTGTTGATGGGACCCCCTATGAAATTACAGGCCAGACATTCCAGTTGGAACATATTCAACACGATATTCATCTGACAGCACATTTTAAGCCAGCATTTACCATTTCTGCAACTGCGGGAAGCAATGGGAATGTAGAACCCAAAACCGGCTTCGTATTTGATGGAAAATCCCAGTCGTTTACATTTGAGCCCTCACAAGGCTATGATGTATCAAAGCTTTGGATTGATGATATCGAAACACCTATCCAGGGCAATCGCTATACTTTTTATAATGTTCAAGATAATCACACCCTCTATGTTCAGTTTGAGACCGCCCAATACGAGATTGTGGCTTTATCAGGCGCAAATGGCCAGATATCACCCAAAGGCACCTTTTCTGTGTCTGGCATGAGCAAAAAAGTTTTTGAGTTGTTACCTGATGAGGGTTACATGATTGATCAGGTGCTGGTTGACGACACACCGGTTACGATCTCCAATAATTCTTTTACATTTGACAATATTTCTAAAAATCATCGCATTTTTGCCACTTTTCGTAGGCTCAATTATCCACCGCAAGTCAACTCTGCGACTGAAACTTTGGATGAAGATCAACGATTTGAAAGTAAACTTATTGCAACAGATATCAATGACCATGATATACTCTCATTTGAAATCAGCCAGCAGCCATTACATGGATCAATCAATTTAAATTCACAAACCGGCGATTTTGTGTATCAGCCAGCGCCAAATTACAATGGTGCTGATTCTTTTCAATACAAGGCAAATGATGGTTTGGTCAGCTCAGAATCTGCAACAATCGATTTCAATATTTTACCTATAAATGATGCCCCTGAAGCAATCGCTGATACATGGTCAGCAAAAGAGGATGTTTCCTCCAGCTATACATTGACTGCTTATGATGTTGACAATAATCACCTTACTTATGAAATATTAAGTCAACCAGAAAAAGGCCTGCTCACATTGACTGATCATGAAAATGGATATTGTGTGTTTCATCCCTATGATAATGTCGTTGGCCAGGATGAATTCAAATTTAAAGTCAATGATGGTCTTCTGGATTCCAATGTAGCGACCATTCAAATCATTATCAATAACGAAAATGATCCCCCTGTTATTGAAAACCAATACCTGACCATTGATGAAGATACTTCATATACCCTACTCCTGGCTGTCAATGACCCTGAGAATGATCCATTATTTTTCAAAATGTTGGTAACTGGCCAAAATGGAAATGCAACAATCATTGATCCAATAAAAGGCAAAGTGATCTACACCCCCAAACCAGATATGTCAGGTTTGGATTTCTTTGTCTATTCAGTCACTGATAATCAATCTGAGGCACAATCTGCAACAGTGACAGTATCTATTCAACCTGTAAACGATCCTCCTGTTGCCTTGCAACAACAGGTTGATATTTTTGCCAATGCTTCAATGACAATCACACTGACAGCCTATGATATTGACAGCCCGACAGCTGGATTTAAATACGCACTGATCGAAACACCTTCCCATGGTTATGCAACAGGTGACCCGCCATTAATAATCTATAAACCCAATAATGATTTCGTGGGATTGGATCAACTGAAATTTTCTGTTAATGACAATGAAGGCGGAAGTGATACCAGCATTATTAAATTTAATGTCATGTCACCGCCAGATGCCATTGGCACAGAAGATAACGATTTACCGATTGTTTTGCCTGTGTATGTCACCATTGAAACGCAGCCGCAATATGGCAAGTTGATAGGCGCACCCCCAAATCTGACATATGAACCAGATGAAAACTTTCATGGAAAGGATACCTTTTTATATAAGATCAATGATCAGCAAAAAGAATATGTCGTGTATATCTCTCCCATCAATGATGCGCCTGTTATTGAAATTCAAAATCCCTTGCCCCCGCTTCAAACCAATGAAAATACGTTCCTGGTTATTGATCTTGAATCCTATGATGTTGATAACGATGAACTTCAAATACAATGGGAACAACCTGCCCATGGTTCAGCTACAGGAAATGTCAGTCAGATTATCTATACTCCCTATCCAAGTTATAGCGGCCGAGATGAATTTTGGGTCGAAGCTTTTGATGGCTATGTTACAACCCGCCTTACCATTGAAATATTGGTAGGAAAAGTTAATAATGCGCCGGTTGCCAATGATCGGGACGTTGAAGGGCTTGAAGATCAATCCATAGAAATACTCCTTCAGGCGATGGACCCGGATTATGATCCCATCTCATATACCATTGTTACCGCTCCCAAAAAGGGACATCTCACAGGAACACCGCCATCAGTGATCTATCAACCTGATGAAAACTATCATGGGTCGGATGCCTTTACATTTACCGCCAGTGATGGCGTGCTGACATCAAATATCGCGCAAATTCAAGTAAGTATATTCCCCCAAAATGATGTACCCATTGCGCAAGATTCATTGCTGGATGCTGTTGAAGATGAACCTGTCACAAGTGCCTTCATAGCGTTTGATATTGACCAGGATGCCTTAACGTTTGAGATCATCCAAAAAGGTCAAAAAGGAATGGCGACATTGATCAATCCTGCCACAGGTTCGTTTTCCTACACTCCCTTTGCCAATGTTTATGGTGAAGATATTGTTACATTTCAGGTAAAGGATGCAACCTCACAATCCAATATTGGACAGGTCAACGTTGCCATTGCACCTGTTAATGATCCCCCCACTGCAAATTCATCACAATTTGAAACTGAAGAAGATATTCCTTTTGAAATTGATTTGATTGCCAATGATATTGACAGTGATAGTTTACATTACACAATCGTGGATATGCCGCAATTGGGAAGCATTGCGATTGCAGATTCGGGGCAATTATCCTACACACCCTTTAATAATGCCACAGGCCAGGATCAATTATCATTTCGTGTTTATGATGACAGCGGCGGGCAATCAGAGAATGCATTTGTAAGCATCGACATTCATCCAGTCAATGACCCGCCAGTGGCGCAATCCTTTTCCATTTATTTGGATGAAGACACCAGCTATTCGAACATACTTCAAGGATCTGATATTGATTCAATTGCACTGGCCTATTCATTATTGACATTGCCCCAAAAAGGGACTGTTGAACTGCTGAACCAGAATACTGGAAAATTTGTCTATATCCCCAATGCCAATGAATCTGGAGATGATAATTTTACATATCAAGTGAACGATGGTCTCCTGCATTCAGAAATTGCCATTGTGTCTGTGTGGATCAATCCGGTAAATGATGTGCCTGTTCTGGAAAGCCAGAATGTCGAAATTGAACAAAATCAACAGGCGCATATCACTTTAATGGCTCAAGATGCAGATAATGATACCTTAAGCTATCACATAATAGGTATGCCAGATCATGGCGTGGTCAACATTAATGGGGCAGGCATCACGTATTCCCCTGATGCCGGATTTTTGGGCATGGATTCTTTGACTGTAAATGCTTATGATGGAAAAGTGAATTCAAAAACAGCCCTCATAAAAATTTGGATCGGTATTCATCAGGTCGATGTGATTGGCAATGAGGATGAACCCATCCCCATTGATTTACCTGAACATGCCGGTATTGTTCAAGAGCCAGAAAAGGGAATGATTTCGCAAATAGACAATCAATACATCTATATTCCCAATACCAACGAATTTGGCTATGATTCGTTTTATTTCAAATCAACGCCTGATTCAATCAGCCTCAGTATGACATTATTTATAAGGCCTATCAACGATCTGCCTTCGATTATTGCCCAAGATACACTGACCACAACTGAAGACCAGGCCTGTCAATTACACGTTGAACTCATGGACCCGGAAACCGCATCAGATCAATTACTCAAATCAATAAGCGTATCCCCAAATCATGGCAAAATTCAATGGATTGATCAATATATTGAATATCAACCTTTTGATGATTACTATGGAAGTGACGCCTTTACCATTCGTGTATCCGATGGTTTTGATAACAGTTATGTGACCAAAACAATTCTGATAACAATTATGCCATCAAACGATGTGCCATCTCCCATTGCACAAACATTATCCATGTTTGAAGATCAATCTAAAGAATTCATATTATCTGCAACAGACCTGGAGGCGGATTCAATTACATTTGACATTTATAAAACAACTGCCCATGGCAGCATTACTGGTACACCACCCAATCTCGTATATACACCTTATCAGGATTTTTTTGGCAAAGACTTTTTATTATTTACTGCCAGTGATCATGCGGGCACCTCTCAACCACAAACAATTACCATTGTTGTTTTGGGTACACAAGACAGACCGATTGCTTATGACTCAACATTAGAGGTTCCTGAAAACGCCATTAATATTTCAGGACAACTCCTGGCAAATGACATGGATAATGAGGTTTTAATTTATGCCATTGTCACCCAACCCAAAAAAGGCACTGCGATTATTATGAACCCGACTCAAGGAAAATTTATCTACACACCCAATCCAGGAGCATCAGGAGAAGATTTGCTGACATTTCATGTAAGTGACAACTATGAAAATTCAAATTTGGGACTGGTTTTGATTCAAATTGCCGGAAGCTCATTCGTTTACCATCATGTGGATATAGCGCTTGAAGGCGACTATCTTGATGGCGATATTTATGATTACAGCATTGTTAATATGAAAGACGATGTGATTGTCAAACAGGATCAGATGAACACAGATACGATATCATTAGATCTACCTGAAAACAGTTACGAATTTCAATTCACAGGAGAGAATTATCAACAATCCAAAAAAACATTCGATTTGATGGCAAACATGACTCTTCCAATCAGTATACAAAACAGCCCGGATGTATTTCGTTTAAATATTGCTTTGCAAGGAGATTACATCCCGGGTGTAAATGCAACAACAATAAGCATTATGGATGCAAACAGCGACAAAGTGCTCAAAACCATTAAATCAGATGAAGCCCTTATTGCCTCAAGGTGGATTGCTGGTATCTATAAATTTACTATAGATGCTGATCATTATAATCCATATACTTCCTCGGTAATCTATCTGGATAAAGATAAAACAATCCAGGCATCATTAACAAGAGAATCATCCACTCAATTGATCGTTTCTTTAACAGGTGATTATCAGGAAGGCGATTTATATGAATACATGGTCATTAATGCGGAAAATGGATTCATTGTCAGACAAAGACAAAATAACACACAAACGATGAATATTTTGTTGGGTCCAGGGGCTTATCGATTAATCATCTTTGCACAAAACTATGAACCCTTGGAATGCCAATACAACAATAAAACAATAATTCGCTTTGTTTCCAATATGCACATCCAGGCAGAAATGCACCATGCGACATTCAATCCAAAAGCACCATCTGTGGGGATATCGCATCAACGTACAAATCAGGGCATACAATTTCAATTCACTCCTAATTATTTTACATATGGGATGACAGTAAGGGTAAACAATAATGCGATTGCCAGTAATATGGAAGGGATATTGCCATTTGAATGGAAAAAAAGTAATTCCGGGGTGACGCCCATTGTCGTGAATGGGGACAGTCATTATCCGATATATTTTGAATTTTTTGATGCCACGAATTTTGTAAGGGATTATCAACTGACTTACATTGATTATGGATCAGAAGAAAACGAATCAGCGGATCGTCCTGAAGACCAAAAAAGCCTTGAAAATCAATATGGTCCAGCAAAAACCATCGCAAATGCACAAAAATTGTTTTACCCGCTGATTGGCACTACCCTGAATATAAAAATTACAAACATATCGGGAAATGACCAGGACCTGGAAATTGAAATCCCACCCATTCCATTGGAATATTTGTATATCGATAACAGCACTTCAGATACACCCGGCCAAATGATGTATCGCTCATCAGATGATACCTATCGCATACCATCTGAATCAGATGATAAAGACCTTCATCCAGAACCCGGACAGAAATTATTTGTCATTGTCCATCATTATTGTTTTGCACAAAACGCAGGCAGCGGCGCAATGATATCTTTTGAAATGGCTGAGGGTAAATTTGAAGGTGCACGTGTGAGATACAATCCATTTTTTAGAGATGGCCGCCTCAGTGATGATCTTTCTGAAGAACCTCCAAAAATTACTGTGCCTCTGGTTTTAAACAAAGAATCCGCAAATTATAAAAAACTGAGCGATTATTTTTCAGGTTCTGATCAAAAAACATTTCTGGTTGATGAACGTGGCGATGGTTTTGATGGATTCAATAAGGCTGAATTTAAATTTGAGCATGTCAAAGATGTCGTATACTTAAAGATGACCCATTTGACACGCGTTGGATTTGATATTGAAAAAGATGAAGATCAGCCGCCGCCAACAGAGCCAGAAACCTCTCAAGGAAGTGATAGCGGTGGCGGATGCTTTCTGGTCATGACCGGATTTTCATCAAGCAGTTTTTTTATTTGCTCAATTGTCTTGGCATTGTACCTTTATTTCAGAACATGGGTTTGGTTTTCGGCAAAGGGCGTATTCACAAAAGAATTGTTTTGAATCGTATAATTGATTGATATTTAAATGAAGGATATTTAAAAATGGAGCTGAGGGGGATCGAACCCCTGACCTTATGACTGCCAGTCATACGCTCTCCCAACTGAGCTACAGCCCCAAATCATTGAATTATGAAAAAGCTTTCTAGCATCATAAAAAAAACATGTCAACAAAAATTTTGTTTTTTCATAATGGCATTAATAATTCTGAATGGTACGCAACATGGCAGAATCCGCCAATTAAACTGCTATCGTTCGTTGACATGGCACTTGATATGCCTGCGAAGATTATTAACAGCATAACAAACAACACCAAATATGTAAAGGCATGAAAGGGCCAATACGTTCTTCGTGTTTTTTTCGTTTTTAAATATTGTTTCATAATGACCTCCTTTCTGTTTATAATTAAGAAGTGCATATCTTCTTAATTTACTTATAAATCTTTGCATCTCGCATGCCATGTATACAATAAATATTGTAAGGGGATATAAAAAATCAGGGCGTATCAATGAATTGTAGGGGGGGCTGAAGAATTATTTTTATTGTATTTTAAATAAACTGCGTGATTTTAATTTCTATTTTTGTAAAATATGGCTTTACATGTGTAAAATTAAAACGTTATGTGTAAAAATATTGTTATCGGAATTTGAAAAAATGTTACAAAAAGAAAAAATTATTATTATAAAAAGAATTCTATGTTGCGTTTTCTGCATTTCAATTGCTGCATTTGGTGCATGGTGGTATTTGTCCCCAAAACCTGTAATCAAATCAAACGTTGGGAACATTTCTCAGGGCACGTTTTCTTATATTCGTTTTGTCTATTACGCGGATCAATCTAATTTGAAGATCTTTCAAGATTTCCAGGAGAGTATGGCAATCGGATACCTTGCCGATGGTCTTGGATTCACTCATGATCCATATTATTCGAAATTTTTGGCAATGGAACAAAGAACTCGGATTCAGCGTGCTGCAATTCAATGGATCAAGCACAAACAAAATGTAGCGCATATTGATATTGAAATGGCATTCAAACGATATGGAATAGAATCTGATCCAGAACAGGCCACAAAATCGATTCAATCGTGTATTCAGCAGGAGAAGCATGGCTTTCGATTGAAATGTCAGGATGTTGAAATTGGTCAAATGAACAAAAAACCTTTAAGGCTATCTATGCTAAAGCCTTTGTTGACTCCCGAAGAATGGTATCAATTTCTTTCTTTTTTGCCCGCTCCAATGGAGGATGCTTATAAAAGCTATTTGATTCGGTACTTGTATTATATTGTGCACCAAAATATCATAAATTTTTATAATCCTGTTTTAGAAGAGCTCGAGCAAATAGATCATAATCAAGTTGCCAAACGCTATATATCGGTAAAATATGGTATGGCACATGAGGGTATATATCCCACACGCCGGTTGAACCTTGATTTTCCACAAACAATGTTGTTTAATCATTTTTTTGCCATTCAACACCGGTTTTTGCCGGTGCAATCTGTTCAGGTTCAATATAGTGTATTTGAAACGATGGATCTTGCTGAAATGGTTTATAAAAAACTGCGGAATGGAGAAAGTCTGATTGATCTGGCAAAACAATATGCAATGAATGCGCATTTTATTCAAACCGCCTATCCACACAAAATATCGGGTTATGGTGTAAATGGAATGCCATCAACACCCCAACAACGTGCGATTATTGATAATTTCCTTTTAGATGCCGCAACAAAAAACATTTTACTTCCCACGCCCCATCAATTGGATCGGGGCGTCCTTGTGGCACAACTTTCTGATTTGAAAAGGCAGACCAGGCAATTAAAATATAGGGACTACCAATTTGCAGTCAAACGAGATTTATCCTTGAAGACATTGAAAAAAAAATATCGTATTGATGTTGAAGATGCGATTAAAGAAATACAATGGCAGCGCGTCATTCATGAAAATCAGCCATAGGGCTTATTTACAAGTCAGGACATTCGTCAGTTGAAAATTGGGTTCATTTGTGTTAGTAAATTACATACCAGCAAGTGGACGGGTCTGGTCTCACTGGTCCGACAGGTCCGACTGGCGCACATACAATTTTTAAATCTGCAGTTGTGGGGCGAACAAAAAATTCACCCAAACGCACACAAACTATCAAAAAGGAATGTAAACACATGTCTCAACAATTTAAAGGTGCATCCAGTTATGTTTTGGATGATGAACTCGCCAAAATAGTCAATATTTCAATGACATTGGAAATGCCGCTTTTATTAAAAGGCGAACCAGGAACAGGTAAAACCATGCTGGCACATGCCATTGCAAATAGTTTAAAAATGCCCCTGATTGTATTAAATGTAAAATCCAGCATGAAATTAATAGATGCACTGTACCAATACGACACGCTGACCCGCCTCAACGATAGCCGGTTTGGCGATTCTGGAAGAGATGTCAGCGTTATTGAAAATTATATCAAAATGGGAAAAATTGGTCAGGCTTTTACAAGTGACGACCGATGTGTTTTATTAATTGATGAAATTGATAAAGCAGACACCGATTTTCAGGATGATATGCTAGATGTTTTAGATCAGATGGAATTTGATATCATTGAAATTGATAAAACCATTAAAGCACAAAATCGTCCAGTAATTATCATCACCTCCAATGCAAAAAAAGATTTATCTGACCCTTTTTTGGGCAGATGTAATTTTCATCATATCGCTTTTCCAGATCCCAAAATGATGAAAAAAATTATTCATGCCCATTTTCCAAGTATTCAGCGCGATCTTATGGAAAATGTGATTTCTACATTTTATAAGCTTAGAGATATCAATGATATTGAAAAGAAACCCGCTACCCGAGAACTTATTAATTGGATTCGAGCGTTACAAGCAGACCCTGATTTTAAACCCAAACAATTGGTTAAGGGTGAGGTCCCATATCCTGGAATTCTATTTAAGAAAAGTCCGGATTATTCAAGAGCCACAGCCCTATCGCGGCGTCGATTATACTAAGGAATGCTCGAAAAATAAATTCCTCATTTACTTATGTGCCAGCCCGATGTAGGGGCGAACCTTGTGTTCGCCCTCGAACGAATAACGCATTCGTTCCTATGTACGATGGGCGAACATAAGGTTCGCCCCTACATCGGGCTGGCAATTAAGAAAATGAGGAACTTATTATTCAATCATTCCTAAGGAATGCTCGGAAAATAACATGCTCATTTTTCATAATCGTACATAAAAAAATAAGGTCGTGTAGAGACGTAGCATGCTACGTCTCTACAGTACAATTACCTCAAAAGGAACAATATCAAAAATGGGGAACTTATTTTCAGAGAATCCCTAAACACAGTGTTTCTATGTATAAAGGAAGCTTTTAAAATGTTTACAAATTTTTTCTATCAGATCAAGGAAGTTGGGATTCCAGTTTCACCCACCTCTTTTCTCATGCTTCAGAGAGCGCTGAGTATTGGATTGATTCAATCCCTTGATGATTTCTATACTGCAACCCGAAGTATCTTGATCAAAAGTGAAAAATATTTCGACATTTTTGATCAGGTTTTTGCACATCATTTTGAGGGCGCCGAAATGCCAGATCCAAAAGGTCTGGAAATGGACAGCATGATAGAATCCTTGTTAAATGAATGGCTCAAAGACCCTAAAACGCTGGCAGATGTTTTGGGAATGGATGAATCAGAAATTAGCAAGTTATCGCCTGAGGAATTAATCGCGTATTTTAAAAAACGCCTGGAAGATCAAACTGAACGTCATGATGGGGGGAACAAATGGATTGGCACAGGAGGAACATCACCGGTTGGTCATTCAGGACATCATCCAGGCGGCATGCGTGTAGGAGGTGTCTCTAGAAATAAATCCGCTGTAAAAGTGGCTATGGAAAGACGTTATCGCGATTATTCGCGCTCTGGTCCGCTGACCCATGCCATGATGGGAGAGGCAATCAAACGTTTGCGCCATATGGTTCCATCAGGACCAAAAGATCAATTAAATATTGATGAAACCATTTCTAAAACAATCAAAAATGGCGGTGAAATTGAACTTATTTTTGACAGAAGTTTTAAAGACAGATTAAAAGTCATCATTGCCATTGACAATGGTGGATGGTCTATGGACCCATTCATTCCTGTTGTTCAAACGTTGTTTGATTACGCCAGAGCGCAATTTAAAGATTTAAAAACTTTTTTCTTTCATAACACCATCTATGATACCCTATGGGAAGACCCTGCACGTTTTAAAAAGCCATTCAAAGTCAAAGATTTTATCCGGTTGGATCCACACACGCGATTTATCATTGTGGGGGATGCCAGTATGGCACCATATGAATTGATGTCCACTGATGGTTCTATAAATATCAGTTATCGCAGTGGACACCCCAGTATTGATCAACTTAACTTTATAAAGGAAACATTCGATAAAACCATATGGCTCAATCCTTTGCCTGAACGTACCTGGCATTATACTCAAACCATTCATACCATTCGAGGCATTTTTCCCATGTTTGAATTGTCTCTTGATGGACTTGAAAAAGGGATTTCTTCTTTAATGGCAAAAAATTAACTGCAATCCTTTCCTTAGGAATGCTCGAAAAATAAATTCCTCATTTACTTAGGAATGCTCTGAAAATAACTTCCCCATTATTGATATTGTTCGTTTTGAGGTAATTGTACTGTAGAGACGTAGCATGCTACGTCTCTACACGACCTTATTTTTTTGTACGATCATGAAAAATGAGCATGTTATTTTCCGAGCTTTCCTAAATCAAATAAAGGAGGGTGAACAATGAATAAAAACCTGTCAGGCATGATCCTGTTTCTGTTGGTGATGCTTCCGGGATATTTATTTGCCAGCAATGGAATAATTCTGATCGGACTGAATGTTCCTTTATCAGGTTCCTATTCCAGTCAGGGCGAAGACCAGTTAAAGGCTTATAAGCTCGCAATCAAAGTGCTTAATGATCAAGGCGGTATTTTGGGAAAAAAGATCGTTTATTCAATTAAGGATACCAAAACCAAAGCAAATATTGCCCGCGAAAATGCGATCCAACTGATCAAGGATAACGCAATTATGATTACAGGTGGTTCCAGTTCTGCTGTTGCGATTGCTCAGTCAGAAGAGTGTCAAAAAGCAGGTGTTATTTTTATGGCAGGTCTGACCCACTCCAATGCCACAACAGGCAAGAATGGGCATCGTCATTGTTTTCGATGGTACAACAATGGACACCAAACTGCGAAAGCAATGGCAAAAATTTTAGTTGAAAAGTTTGGAAAAGAAGCAACATATGCTTACCTGTATGCAAATTATACATGGGGGATCACAGTCCAGCAGTCAATGCAAAAAGTGATTGAAGCTGCCGGATGTAAAACAGTTTTAAATCAACCCACGAAATTGGGGGCAAAAAGTTTTCTGTCATCATTGCTAAAAGTCAAACGAAAAGCACCCAATGTCGTTGTTTTGGTGCACTTTGGCAGTGATATGATTAATTGTCTAAAACAGGTTAACAAACTGAAATTGAGAAAAAAGATGGAAATCGTTGTTCCTTTGATGGAATTACATATGGCCCATGGTGTTGGTCCGGAATTTATGAATGGCATAACAACGTCCATGTGTTGGTATCATGGCCTTTCAGAGAAATATGAAGGGTCGAAAAAATTTGTAGAATTGTTTGAAAAGGAATACCAGAAAAAACCTGGAAATGCGGCTGCGACAGCCTGGGTTAATATTTTTCAATATACTGATGCTTTAAAAAGAGCAGGAGATTTTGATCATGTCAAGGTAATTAAGGCGCTGGAAGGTCACCGATTCACCTTGTTGGGCGATGAAGAGTACTTTCGTGCCTGGGATCACCAGGGGATCCATCCCACTTATGTCGCAGTTGGTAAATCACCTGCTGAAAGTAAAAATGAATGGGATTTGTTCAATATCATTGCATCAAAACCCGGTGATGAAGTTGCAAGAACACGTGAAGAAAATCCAGTGCAGTTAGAACCCTTAGGAATGATTGAATAATAAGTTCCTCATTTTCTTATTTACAAGTCCAATGTAGGGGCGAACCTTATGTTCGCCCTCGAACTAATAACGCTTTCGTTCCTATGTACGATGGGCGAACA
>Ga0272440_1001318_pt1 | contig 20490 bp, 18 predicted proteins | sample SSMMMBAug17_FD_192440 | JGI IMG/M metagenome (GOLD analysis project Ga0272440, IMG submission 192440) | Marine sediment archaeal communities from Little Sippewissett salt marsh, Falmouth, MA, United States - SSM-MMB-Aug17 | ecosystem: Environmental > Aquatic > Marine > Wetlands > Sediment ...
TTTATTTTGTTTTTGAACCAGGATTACACTGAAGAAGATGAATAAGATGAATTAAAAGTGTTTTATTTCATCTTATTCATCTTCTTCAGTGTAATCCTGGTTCAAAAACAAAAATGAAAAGTTTGGGTGTCCGTGTTAGTCAGTGATTGTCATCATGAATTGGAAAAACCAAAGTTGGACAATCATTCCTAATCCTTTTCAGAATAATTGAATAATCCCATTTGAACAATATCTAAAGCAAGGTTCAGGGTGTCTTTTAACTCAACTTCATAAGCAAAAGTCTTACGACTTTCTTCCCACAATGCCAGTCCTGAAAATACTGCCCACACGACATATGCAATCTCTGATGCATCCCGATCAGCAAACACGCCATCCTTGAGGGAATCCTTGAATATCATTCCGATTGTCCGAATCGCTTTGCGAGACAGGCGATTGATTTCATCAAGTAATTCTGATGACAAATTTTTAAATGTTTCACTAGAATGCAGATGAAACATATTCCTTAAAATAAGCGGGTCAAATTCATATACATCAAATAAAGCCTCTTTTAATGCATTTATTCTCGCCTTGATATCCAGATTTTTTTCGTTATATACATGCTCGACACGCATTTGAAGATATTGCAAAATCCGCAAGGTCAACGATGCACACAACTCATCTTTATTTTTAAAATAAAGATAAATTGTACCTGCGCTTAACTCTGCCTCATTGGCAATATCTTCCATGGTCGCACGACTGAAACCTTTGTCAGAGAAAACACGCCTGGCAGCAACCATTATTTGCTGCCGGCGTCGTTCTTTTTCTCGTTCTTTTCTTTCTTTTATACCCATAATTATGAACCCAATTCATTTTATAGTGTTTTATTAAAGATTTTAAGTTTTATTTATAATATAGTGGATTATTCGTCAAGAAAAAAACGAGCCAGGTTTCGTGTCAAAAAAATTTAATAGCGATAATGATCTGCTTTATATGGACCTTCGACAGGCACACCCAGGTAATCGGCCTGTTCCTGGGTTAGTGTAGTTAAAGAAACGCCCAGACGCCCTAAATGTAGCCTGGCCACTTCTTCATCCAATTTTTTCGGAAGTGTATACACCCCAATTTCATGATCATTTTGAGCCAGTTCAATTTGCGCCAAGACCTGATTGGTAAAACTGGAACTCATGACAAAACTCGGATGTCCGGTAGCACAGCCCAAATTAACCAGTCGTCCTTCAGCCAGAACAATTATGGATCGACCAGATTTCAATGTCCATTTGTCCACCTGTGGTTTGATATTTTCTTTTTTGCATTCAGAAGTGGTTTCAAGGTATCGCATGTCAATTTCATGATCAAAATGACCAATGTTGCAAACAATGGCCTCATTTTTCATTTCTTCCATGTGCGTACCGCGAATCACATTGCAACATCCAGTTGTTGTGACATAAATATCTCCAATCGGAAGCGCCTTTTCCAGTGTGGTAACTTCAAAACCTTCCATAGCCGCCTGAAGGGCACATATGGGATCGATTTCAGTCACAATCACGCGTGCGCCAAAGCCTTTCATGGATTGGGCACATCCTTTGCCCACATCACCATAGCCACAGATGACAACCACTTTTCCAGCCAGCATAATATCTGTTGCCCGCTTGATTCCATCAGCCAGCGATTCCTGACAACCATACAGGTTATCAAATTTGGACTTTGTAACAGAATCATTTACGTTCATGGCTGGAAACAAAAGGGTTTTTGATGCATTCATTTTATAGAGTCTGTTCACGCCTGTCGTTGTTTCTTCAGATACACCTCGAATCTGTCTGGCAATTTGTGTCCAATACGATGGATTCTTTTGAAATCCAGCCTTAATGCGATTCATGACAATTTGAAACTCGGCATTATCATATTGTTTATCCAGAATTGCGGGTTCTCTTTCAGCCTTGACAGCTTCGTGAACAAATAATGTGGCATCACCGCCATCATCAACAATTAAATTGGGACCGGAGCCATCGGGCCATTTAAGGGCTTGCTCGGTACACCACCAATATTCATCAAGATTTTCACCTTTCCAGGCAAACACTGCTGCCATGCCAGACTTTGCAATGGCAGCCGCAGCATGATCCTGGGTTGAAAAAATATTGCATGATGCCCAACGAATGTCAGCACCCAGCTTATACAATGTCTCAATGAGCATGGCGGTCTGAATTGTCATGTGTAGACTGCCTGTAACTCTTAAGCCTTTTAATGGTTTTGAATTACCATATTTTTCACGAATTGCCATCAAGCCGGGCATTTCGTTTTCTGCTAGTCTCATTTCTTTAAATCCCAGTTCCGCCAATTCAATATCAGCCACTTTGTATGGCAATCCGGGGTCAAATTCTAAAAAGGACATAAATCCTCCATTTCTGACAGAATGTCAGTAATTATATTTTCTGTTCTTCTTGCACAATTTTAAATATTGTCAGTTCCCGGGACACCCGATCAAAACCTGGCAAGCAAACAGTGCCTTTTGGTACTTGATCAGAAATATGGTTGTCAGGGCGTAACAATATTATGACAAGTCTTCGTTGACTTGAATACTGTTGGGATAATTGAACGATATTATGAAAGTCAGAAAGACATCTGGGATCATCCTTATAATCATTATCCCACAGACATATCATTGTAATGGGACGATCTTCTGGTATGTCGAATTCCAAATTTGTTACAAAAGATCTGTTCTTTCTTTCCAAAATTTTATGAATATGTTCTTTCTCTTTCTGAGCGTCCGATGTTGCACTGACATAGTATACATGACTGACATTTTTTTCAGACACATTTATTGTTTTTATATTCTTTGATGGTGCATCCATGTCGTCAATTGTGCGATGTATATCTATTTCATCTGCTATCAATGATACCATGTCAGACAGGCTGTTATTTTGTTGATATGCATTCATAATTATTCTGTATATGTCCGAATTATTTCACCTGGCGAATGAACATTTTTCAAAATATTACCTTTATCTTCAAATGTATTTCCGCGTAAATCCAGTAAAACTAAATGTTTCAGCATGTTCAACCCGGATGGAAACGTTTCTAATTTGTTTTCTCGCAAAATCAAATGTTCCAATAATTCCAGCGATTGAATGGCATCAGGCACTCTGGTTATTTTGTTTCCGCTAAATGAAAGAAACTTTAATTGATGCAATTGGTCAATCCATTGTGGCATTTGAGTTATTTGATTGGCACCTATCCCAAGATCTTGTAATTGTGTTAGATAACGAAGAACATTCGGTACATGCTGGAATTGATTGCGTCCCAAATACAATATCTCAAGCTTTTTCAAGTTAGCAAAGCTATCAGGTAATTCAGCCAATGCATTTACACGCAAATCCAAAATTTCCAGGTTTGAGAATTGACCGATAGCGTCTGATAACGTTTCAATATTATTATTGGCCAGATTTAATTTTGTAAGATATTTCAGGTTTCCAATATCATGGGGAAGGGTCGTGATATGATTATATTCCAGAGACAATACTTTGAGTGAAGGCAATTGCATTAAAATCTCGGGGATTTGTGTAAACTGATTGTTTTCAAGATATAATTCTTCTAAGTGTGTCAATTGTGAGATTTCATCGGGCAATTGGGTGAGTGTCATATTGAAAAGTTCCAGTTGGGTCACTCTGTCCTGAATTGCCTTTTGAATAATTTGATGAATACTCTTGTTGTCCATTCAGTTTGCTCCATGCAAGATATTTTACTTAAATGGTTGAACAAATAGTTGTTTCAACGTCCGAATACTCATGAGCGCATCAGCGCCTGAAACCGGGCCATATGGATCAAATTCTCCAGTTTCAAGAGGAGACATAATCAATTGACTGGTACAAAAAAGAATTGCGCGAAAAATGTGCTGTGATGGATGAACATCCGCAATACCGCCTTGATATTGTTCAGGACGAAAAGAACTGACTGCCTGTGGCTTAATCTGATTGATAATCTCAAACAGTATTAGCGCAAAATCTGCCCGAGTCAATGGCATTTCTGGCTCAAAGCTATTGTTTGGAAATAAGGACAAACCCAACAGATTTATTAAAAGCACTGCTTCAATTTCATGTTTGAGTGAATGATTGGCAATATCCATCGCTATTTGCGGCCGGGGTTTAAACTCATAATTTGTATTCTTTTGAAATAGTTCGTGAATATTAAGATCATGATGAAGAATATAGCATATATCGGCACGTGATATTTGTGGATTAAGCGGTAATTTCTGCTTATATCCGCATAAATCACATTGCTCAATTTCCTTTATCTGGCAGATCATCTCATAAGCACTATCTTTGTATGGGCCACCATAGGATATGACTTTGCTGAAAAATGTTTTTGCTCGATTATATTTATGAACACTTTTGTAAATTAAACCCATATTGTAATAAAGATCTGCTTGCTTTCTGAAAGCAGGCAACGCATAGCAATACGCGTTTTCAACATCCTTAAGTTTTATGTTATCCCAACTGGATTGAGTCGTATGGGCTTGAATGTATAAAAAATAATATTCAGGTGCATATAGCGTTTGTCTCGTTCTGTTTTCTATGGTTTTCAATGTGGATAAGGCCTGATCATAATTATGTTCCTTTATATAACATTTTGATAATCCAATTGTGGCAGGAATGTTATCAGGATCAATGCGCAAGGTTGACACATATTCTGCATAAGCCTGTTGATATTTCCCCTCAAAAAACAATGTATCTGCGGATTGCACCATTTTTTTTGCCTGTTGATGAATTTTATCTTTTGTTTTGAGAATCTCTTTTTTGGGTTTTTCTTTTTCTAACGTTTTTTGTGGAAGGATTTCTTGTTTAAGGATCGGTTCTGGTTCTGGTTCAAGAAAATAATGACCACATCCAGCAAATAATAAAATAATTAAAAATAATAAACTGTTACGCCACATATATTGGTTTACCTCCAATCGGATTGATCAACCACTATAATAACCCGACAATGTTTTAAAATGGTTAAATGCTCAATCAAACTTTTAAATCGTGCAGTTTCTGTATTGCTTATGACAATATTGATTGATTTATCTCCACTGACCCCAATACCTCTAACAATAAATGGTTTGCTGCCAATCCGATGATGTTTGCAAGCACTTTCGAAATCGTTCATATAAATACAGGTGCCAGACTGAACAGCATATTCCCGACTGATGTATTGAGATCCATAAACTTCATCGCCGATTTTGCTGACAACAATTGGCGCAAGACATGCATGAATTTCCAATCCTCTGGCATCAACAATAAGACCTGTATAATTTTCAACCTTATGCGTATTCATCGGATTGTATGACAGAATACTGGCAATGGTTTCAATATAGCGGATGTCATCAGGTAATGCAAGTTGAGAAAACCCACCATTCATAGACATCTGAACAGTAATTTCAACTGTTCCATCAGAAAGATACTCTTTTTTCAGTACACGGGCATTTTCAGTCATCTGTTGTATTTGCTCTTGAAAATGCTTATTCTTTTTTTGAATATCCACTGCTTGTGTGTTTGTATCAATGCAAACATGTAATACTGTCAAATATAAGTTTTCAAATGCCTGTTTCAAGGCATTTTCTTCAGCAATCTTTCGTCCAATAGGATTGCCATGAAACTTTTCTGAAGGTATTCCTGTGCCTGATGCAATAACTGCCTGTGTTGTCCAGTTGATATACCCCTGTTCATGGGACTCTATGACCGGTGTATGTGCATGACCTGTACTCATGTCTATACAAATATATAACAGACCGAGAAGGATCATCAGCGTTAAAGGTTGTTTGTTGTAATCAACCAATAATATGCTTCCTTTTATGATAAAATCAATATTATTTCAAAGAAATATCGTTAAGATGATTATCATTTCAACGTATTGGCCTCATTTTTTTTAAAAGTTTTGTTTTTTTGTAATAATAAAGTAATAATAAAATGTCAATAGTTTTAGGGGTGATAATAAAGCATGTCATAGAAATTGCAATAACATAAACGAAAAAGAAAGGGGTAATTATGAAATTAAATAATACATTTAACGTATTTAGCGTATATGCAATTTTTGCGTTATTGTCGCTTTTTAATTCGTGTGGTCCAGGTGGTGCCAATGAAGACAATATTCCACTGGTTTCTTTGTATGATATTGAATCAATTGAAAGCAATGAAAAAATAGAGGTTCGATTTTTCTATGATGCCAATCACTTTCTGACGATGACAAACACTGATGGTGTACTTGAAATTCATCCCCATCCAGGAACTGCATCAACAGATTCTGGGAGTGTCTGGTTTGCGCAGCCATATTTTTCAGGCGCAATTTTAGGTCATACCACAACAACGACGCCGCTAATATATCAGAATGGCATCAGTATCAAAGCAATGGGGCAGATATCCAGAGGTGCTGATCAAGGTGCAGGACTCTGGAGCATGGAACTTTTCTTTGCATATGATACGTCATTACAGCAGATTTCAGCTACAGGACAAATGGGGATTTCAGTGACAGACGATATTTTGTATGATCACGTTTTTTTGTATAAAATCAAAAGTATGTATTTAAATGATATTGTATTGCGGCCTCTGGATTATCAATCGGGTTCAACAATAATTACTGGTGACACAGGCTGGATGGATAAACTCAAAATCAATGCCACTGATGAATGGATTCCTGATCAACAGTCAACCCTTGAAAAATCGAATATCAATGATATGGTCTATCTTCAGTTAATTGGCGATTATTATCGTCCGGATACCAGCGCATATGGCTATGATGCAATTGAACCTTCCTATACACCCGGGATCAACCTTCGTGCCAATTCCGATAGTGCAATGATGGGATATCGATGTACTTATGATACAGACCATCAACAAGAAATCGGGTCAACCAATGTTGAAATTGCCCCATTGTTTGTATTGGGTGCAGATAAAAACAATTATTCAGTTTCCATTGAATTTTCATCACGTTCCATTGAACATCTTGATGGCAAATCTCAGGAAAATGCAGGCCAATCCTGTGCGTATATCCTGAACAAAAATTTATCATGGGGTGATGGAATCTATTGGGTGGATCTGGATCAAAATAATCAAACAATTCCTTCTCAGGTTTATTGTGATATGACAGATGATGGCGGAGGCTGGATGTTATATGCTGCAATTAATGCGCCCCAGGATATTGAACAAATTTCTGCATCAGATTACCGACAGGGACGTTTAAATCCAGATCTGGAGCATATTGATACAGGAAACTGGATTTTGCCAGCATCAGAATTTAGTGATTATATTCAGGTTATGCGATTGAATATGGGAGGTGTTAAAGATTTTTATATGCCGCGTTCAGGAATTTCTTTTGAAAACATGCTGATCAGTTCAAACAGCCATTTATGGCATTCGACAGCTTCAGGCCCTTTTATTCAGCCTGACTATGCAGATACAGGCCTGGGTGGCAGCGAATATATGTGGCCCAGAGACAATGTTGATAATGACAATCGGTCTGTGTTGAGTTTTTGGGGAAGTGATAATAATGGGGGTAGTGGGGGATGTTGCAGTTTATCATATTTACACACAGACTATACATGGGGGCGGGCCTTTAAATTATGGGTCCGGTAGTAACCTATGACATTTTCCGACCTGTCCTGCACCTGTCAATAGTCGTTTGTATTAATTATTATTAAATATAGATGTTAGAAAGAGAAAGAAAAATAATCTGAAAAACTGTAATTCAATTAATAAATTATCCCCACATACCCCACAAAACTATCTGAGGGACTTTTATCATAGCTTGTTGCATAAACAAGAGATTCTGATTCTGTTGCCCCCAGTTTTTTGACAGCCGCAATCGCAGCCGCAGCAGCGCCACCACAACAGGCATTTCGGTTATTTAAAGATTCACTGATAACTTTTTCAGGTTCCAGATCCAACATAAGCTCAACAATTCGCCGATCATTTTCATAGCGTACCCAATTGACAGCATCACGCCCCCGACCTTTATTTGTCATGCCAAAATTTGCCCCATAATGGGTCAGGTCTGTAGAGCCTAAAACGATTATATTCAAGCCTAATTTCTCTGCATTTTTCACAATCATTTTACCAAGTTCAAGACTGGCAGGATTGGGTGGAACGCCCATAGCCACAACTTTTGCATTGGGAAAAAAATATTTTATCAGAGGCATTTGCAGTTCAATGGTATTGTCCTGATAAAACCTTGATGGTGTTTCGATTTCAAATGTAAATCGTCTGGTCATCATTTGTGCCAGTTCTTCATGTACTCTGATCAAGCCCAAAGGGGTCTCCCAGGCACCTTCTGGCATAATTATATTCGGACCATTTGATGGCAAATGCATGCCAAATAGAATGACAACATCCGGGTCTTGAAGCCCTTTCAGGCAATACAAAACATTACATGCAATCTGACCAGAAAATTGCCATCCTGCATGCGGCACAATACCGCCAACACGCTTTATATCCTTTGAAGATACTGAAACAGTTTGCTTGATAAATTTTTCAATCTCTTGTTTGCATTCTTTTTCAGTTCCCGGGTACCAGCTTCCAGCAAATTTTGCCTTTCTGACTTCCATATTTTTCTCCTTTCATGTCCATTGGACGATAGTTTTTCTTTTCAGTATTTTTGTATTATCAGGATAAAATCCCGCGAAAAATTTCCTGTGCGCCAACAACACCAAGCAATCGTTTGTCATGATCTACCACTGGCATGGGAAAGCCTGTGGCATAGTTCATTTCCACAGCCGCTCGCATAGGCGTATCGAGATTTGCCAAAACAATGGTTTGATCAGAAATGGCTGAAATATCCAAATTTTGTTGAAAAAATACAGGCTCAAGCGAAATGCCATCAGTTGTAATGCTTTGTAATGCCCCATTTTCAGAAAGGTAACATAAATACCGATGTTCCTGATCCAGTGCTTTAATATTGGAGCCATTGACTGATGGCAAATCTTCAACTAATCGCATGAGGGCTGAACATCGAAGCGTTTTAAGGGGATTCATTGACGCAACAAATTTTTTTACATATTCGTTCGATGGTTGAGAAACAATCTCTTCTGGTGTCCCAACCTGAACAATGTTACCAGACTCCATAATTGCGATCTGCGAGCCAAGCTTTAAGGCTTCATCCAAATCATGGCTCACAAAAACGATTGTCTTTTTCAAATTATTTTGAAGTTGAAGCAGCTCGTCCTGTAAGTGTTCTCGGATAAGCGGATCAAGTGCTGAAAAGGGTTCGTCCATTAAAAGTATATCCGCATCAGTGGCCAATGCTCTTGCCAGGCCAACACGTTGTTGCATGCCACCCGAAAGATCTGAGGGATAACTATCTGCCCATTCACTGAGCTGCACCATAGACAGTTTTTCATTAACGATTTGATCACGATCTTTTTTGGATATCTTAGCAATTTCAAGCCCATATGCTACATTTTCACGAATTGTTCTCCAGGGCATCAGAGCAAATTGTTGAAACACCATTGAAATACATTCTGTCCTCAATAAATGAAGATCATTTCGATCACAATTGGCAACATTGATGTCTTTCAGTCCATGACGAACAAAAACATTGCCGCGCGTTGACTGGACCAGGCCATTCAGACATCGAAGCAACGTTGATTTTCCTGAACCGGACAATCCCATTAAAACACAAATTTCACCTTCATTGATATTAAAACTCGCATTGCGTACTGCAATAATATTTTGTGTTTTGGATAGAATCGCTTCCTTATCATGCCCATGATCCATTAATTCAATGGCATTTTCTGGCGATGGGCCAAAAATGACATCAACATTTTCAAAACGAATGGCGGCATCCATATTTAATCCTTAATTAATAGTTATAATCGACATTGCCTGGCTGCTTTAACATGCGATCCAATATAATTGCCAGAACAACAATAGCCAGTCCGGCCTCAAACCCCTGAGCAATATTGACTGTATTTAAAGCACGAATAACAGGTTTTCCCAACCCATCAGCGCCAACCAATGCTGCAATGACAACCATAGACAATGACAGCATAATGCATTGTGTTAAACCCGCCATGATTGTTGGCATTGCGTGCGGAAGTTCTACCTTGTAGAGCATTTGGAAAGGTGATGACCCAAACGATTTACCGGCATCAATCAGTTGTTGAGGAACACTGCTGATGCCCAAATATGTCAATCGTATGGGGGCAGGAATTGAAAAGATAACTGTTGATATCATCCCTGGTACCATTCCCAAACCAAATAACATCAGGGTTGGAATTAAATAAACAAATGTAGGAATGGTCTGCATGAGATCTAAAAAGGGTCGAATGCATGTAAAAATGATTGGGCGGTGCGCTGAAACAATTCCAATGGGAATTCCCAAAACAACTGACACGATTGTTGAAATTAAAACAAGCGCACATGTTTCCATGGTTGCTTGCCAGTATCCCTGATTATAAATTAGCAATAATGCAAGCGCAACACCTATTACTAAACTTTTCTTTCTGTGAATTGCATACGCAATTGAACATATGAAAAAAATAAAAAGTAATGGATGGAATAATGTTAATATTTGAATTAACCATTGAAGAATTGCTTCCAGATTATCTGAAACCATATTGAATTGATCGGCAAAATGATCAGTGATATATTCAACTGAGATTTTTACCCAATGTCCAATAGGAATTTTCTTCTCTAACAAGGCCATGATATATTTGTCAACAAAATCCATCTGATATAATCCTGTTATTTTACACCTAATGATTGTTTAACTTTGAGTAAGGCGGGGGTACCATCTATAGTCGTGATACCTTTGAGCCATTGTTCTAAAATTTGAGGGTTATTTTTTAACCAATGTTTGGCAGCTTTTTCGTGTTGCATGCCTTCATTTATAATCAGTTTCATGACTTCATTTTCCATTTTCAATGTAAAAGAGAGATTCTTGATAAATCTGCCAACATTGGGGCATTCCGAAAGAAAGCCTTTTCTAACAACTGTTTGAACAATTGCACCGCCATAATTGGGGCCAAAATAGTCATCCCCGCCAGCAAGATAGACCATATCGAATTCTGAATTCATAGGGTGGGGTTCCCATCCTAAAAATACAATCCATTTTTTACGCTTAACAGCACGTCCGACCTGCCCCAACATCCCCTGTTCACTGGATTCTCTAATTGACCAATTCCCAAGTTCAAACGCATTGCTGTTAATCATGTCAATAATCAAACGATTTCCATCATTGCCAGCCTCAATGCCATAGATTTCTTTTTTGAATTCTTTTTCAAATTTATGCAAATCAGCAAAAGATTTAACGCCTGCATCATAGACATATCTGGGCACTGCGAGGGTATACTTGGCACCTTCAAGATTTGTACGAATTAACGCAATGCTTCTCTCTTTGAAATAGGGTGTGATATCCGCTGTCATGGTAGGCATCCAAAGGCCAAGAAAAATATCAATATCATCATTCTTCAAGCTGGTAAACGTAACAGGTAATGCCAGCAAATATGTTTTGGGTTCATATCCCATTGCTCTCAATACATACGATGCCAGTGATGTTGTTGCTGTAATATCTGTCCAGCCGACATCAGAAAAGCGGATTTTTTTGCATGAGGTATCAGCTATTGAAGATGCCATTGGTATAAACAGTGCAAAAACCACAATCAGTTTAAAACAAAACGATTTCATTTTTTTCTCCTTTTATCGCTTTTTTATCCAAACCATAGATTGTTAAAGAAATTAACAAAAATTAATTGATTATAAATAATATAATTACAAATGTCAATTTAAGGCCATTTTTTATTTGATATTCAAAAACAACCGCACATTATTATTTCTTCAATTTTTTTCTAACAAAATGCGCTTTTAGTAAATACAGTTGTGTTTCCCAGGGAAGTCTTTTTTTCCATTTTTTGGGGTCATATCCCACTCGATTTATTAGATTCATTAATCGCGGAGCAGAAAAATTATAGCCTGCAACCAATAAATCAAAAACCAGTGTTTGATTTTTATGGATGTGATCTGGATGTATAATGTTTTCCAGCGGTTTTGCCTGGCTGAGCGTAAATAACTCTGAATCCAGATGCAGAAATTGCGCCATGATTGCATTGGAATGATGTCGCATGCCCCCATAAAAATCATCAATTAATTGTGCTTTGGGATATAGTTTAAGTAATGCATCATAGGTCGGTTTAATCATTTGTATCAACCCATAAGCACCTGAGCGGCTCATTGCGTAATGATAAGATTGTTCCTCATTTGCCGCAAGATTGACCAATACCTTTCGCATTTGCGAATTCATTAAATCATCCAGTTTTTTTGCACAATCTTTTTTAATACCCAATAGAATCCGATGTCGTTTCTTTTTCTGATACAAAAGATATGGCCAATAATTGGCATAGTCCATATGCTCAATCAATAATAGGGTCATGACAAGCGTGCGGGTTTGTTTGGGAAGTGCTTCATGAACTGGCTTGCCTGCAAAAAATCGTGAGGAAACATTCAATGATTCAATTTCAAGAAATGCTTCATTAACCTTTTCTCTGACATATTTCAAGCCATATTCAACCATTTCATCAGTGTCAAGATCCCGATTGAATGGCGTATTGACAACATGTTGCGGTTTATCTGTAATGCCGGGCATTTTGATTGGAAATGCAATTGCTGGAACTGAAAACTTGCTGTCAATGGCATCAGTGGCTTCAGGTGCATTCCCCACATAATACATGGTACCAACACCAGTGCCAGACTCCCTGACAATTACCATGTTGGTTTTTTTATCCTTGAATGCTTTGGCATCTTTGGGGCAGGTAATAGGGATCAAACGATCATTTTCCCGATCATAAGTGGCGATAATGACAGTGTCTTGGTCTGTTTTTTTATCATTGACATGATTTTGTAAAAAGAATCGGGCATCATCCAGTTGGTCCAAAATTTTTGCAAGGTTGACATTGTCTGGTGGCGGGTTGGATGGCGAACGCGGTTGGTACCGAATTTCACTGTTGATAATATCCGAACATAATGGTGTTGCAAATTTGTCCAATCGTTTGTTGGTGTTTTTGTTTTTTACGTTCTTGATTGACATGGCCAATTCTTTGGCAATGCGAATGACATCATCTTTGTTTGAATTCACTGGGTCGAGAATCAAAGCATATTTGTCATCACTTTCTTTTAAACGAATGACCCATAATTGACGTATCATTTCAGGGCCATGAGATTTGGACAGGATATCTCCAATTTCAAAAAATTTTTTTTCAATGCCTTTTTGAGAACCGCCATAATAAAAACAAACCACACATGAAGGCCCTTTTTCAATAGATTTTTCTTTTGGAATTGGACAAATCCAGAATACAGGATGGCCATAAACTGGACTCACTGATGTTTTTACGATTGATGATGGTGCAGATACAATGCCAAACGCTGCAAAGGGCATTTGATGTGTATAATTTATTGTATTTGGTGTGTAATTCATGGATACAGGACTGGCTGAATCGGGTTGATCCGCCCAAACCAGATAGGGAATAATCAAACACAAAGATATATACAATATGTAGCGCATTGTTGTTATCCTGCGACTTGACACATATTTTTCTGATATTTATGAATACAGCAAATCATTTAAATCTCCATCTTGTTGGCTTGTCTCATAGAAAGAGTAAGGAATGCTCTTAAAATAACATGCTCAATTTATCTTGATCGTACAAAAAAATAAGGTCGTGTAGAGACGTAGCATGCTACGTCTCTACAGTACGAATGCTCAATTTATCTTGATCGTACAAAAAAATAAGGTCGTGTAGAGACGTAGCATGCTACGTCTATACAGTACGATAACCCCAAAACGAACAATATCAATAAATGGGAAAGATATTTTCAGAGCATTCCTAAGTCATATAAATAATTAATTCATAAAACTCCAAAGCACACCAGCAGCAATTGCCGAACCAATCACACCCGACACATTCGGTGCCATTGCGTGCATCAGAAGAAAATTACCAGGATCTTCTTCCTGGCCTACCATTTGAACAACTCTAGCAGAATCAGGCACAGCAGAAACCCCGGCAGCACCCAACAAAGGATTAATTTTTACTTTAGAAAAAAGATTGATAATTTTGCCAAAAATTACCCCTGAAGCTGTTGCAATTCCAAAGGATACTGCACCTAATATGAAGATGCCTACAGAACTGGATGTTAGAAAAACATCTCCCTGTGTGCTTGCGCCCACTGTAATTCCTAACAAAATGGTAACAATATCAATTAACGCTGTCCGTGCTGTTTGAGCCAAACGTTCCGCTACAACGCATTCTTTTATCAAGTTTCCAAAAAAGAGCATGCCCAATAATGGTAATGCGGCTGGTGCCAGGAAACAACAAAGCAAAAAACCAACAATTGGAAAAACAATCTTTTCAAGCTTTGAGACTTCTCGTGCTTCTTCCATCTGAATCAATCGTTCTTCACGTGTAGTCAATAAACGCATAATTGGCGGCTGAATAACAGGTACCAGAGCCATATAAGAATATGCCGCAATAGCAATAGGGCCTATCAAATTGGGTGCCAACTTTGCAGACAAGAAAATTGCGGTGGGACCATCTGCCCCTCCAATAATGCCAATTGATGCCGCATCAGTTGGTGAAAACCCTAAGGCCAACGCGCCTAAAAAGGTTAAAAAGACCCCCATTTGTGCTGCTGCTCCCAATAGCATTAATGTTGGACGTGCCAGCATGGTAGAGAAATCTGTCATAGCGCCGATGCCTAAAAAAATTAATGGGGGATAAACGCCTGAAGTTACACCAAAATATAAATAATGTAATACGCTGTTGTTTTCATAAATGGCCAGACCAAGTCCTTTAAAAACAGGTATGTTACCCATCAGTATTCCAAAACCAATGGGAACCAGGAGCAATGGCTCGTAATGTTTGGCAATTCCCAAATAGATAAAAATCAATCCGACAGCAATCATGATAATATATCTGTAGTCTGCCAGAGCAAAACCGGTATTTGACCAAAAATCTGCAAATAGTTTTAATATATCATCCATAACTTTTCCTTATAATGTAGATATGTATAATTTTTAAATGTCATCCACATATTCATAGTATTGTTTTAATATAGCACCATTATTTGGCATGCCATAAAAAGTATCCATTGCCATCCGGCTGAATCACTGATGCATGTATCATTTTACTGATTGTTGCATGCGGTCGAACAAGACCGCGTTTTTCAGCCAGCTCAATCAATCTTGGCAGAGAAAAAGGTTCGCCCATCCAGGAAATCAGGAATTGGTATTGTCGAACCGCTTCTTTGATAGAACTATCAATGGATGGCCGCTGCGTTGCGGGTAATGCATTGGTTTTATTGGACATTGCAGGCTTTTTACGATTATTTCCTTTTCCCTCAATAATAGCAATAATTTTTGGAAATATTCGGATTAACAAAGATAATGTGACCAGTCCTGTAAAAACAATCAAGATACCAACAACCGAAATAGCCCATCCATTGTGATGAGAAATGGCTTCCAATCCATACATGATCATTCCTCCATTGAAAGATCATTCGTTTTGAATGATTCGTTTTCTTTTGTTCGGCTCTGTGCAAATTTTATACGTTCACCGACTTTCGCATAAACCTTTGCCATGATTTTATCTCCTAAAGCAGCATCGCCTTGCACCAATCGAAGTAATTCACTGCCATCAAAGGTGAGAACTTCACCATTTGTCAAAGCAACAGCTGTACCAGTATATTGATAGGGTCGTACAACTGTTGACCACCCAGTAATTTCACCACGTTGATGAAGTGTAAAAGCAGTGCCATCACTAAAATAAATCATATAATCTCCGGACAATATTACAAAAAATGTATGCGCCGGATTCCCCATTTCAAACAGGGATTCTCCTTCATTGACACGTACTGCTTGACTGATAGCATGTATCTGAGCCGCTTCAGAATGCGATAAGTCTTTGAATAAATCCAGTTGTTGAAGCTCTTCTACTGTCATATTTTTCATATCCTTTCCATTGGGTGTGTTGGAATATCCTTAGGCATTTTCAGAAAATTCGTGCTTTCCATAATTATAAACGTCCAACTTTGGTTTTCCAATTCAGGCGGACAATCATTGACTAACACGGGCACTAACATCACGCGTTTGGAAAAAACAAAGTTGGACGATCATATCGAATTATATTCCAAATCACCTTCCTTTTAATTTAAATCAGTGCATACAATTTAAATATACACATATTCACTTTTTTGAAAATAATATATAATAACATCTTTTCTTGTTAGAAAAAAATATTGTTCCATTTTTTTACAGAAAAAACGTTGGAACAGCCAAAATTCAGCAATAATTTCAACCAGTTGAGATTATTTCCATGTTCTGATATATCCTTAGATGTATTATAATTCTATCAGTAAAAAATTGAGACATCGTATAGCAAATATTTTTTTAGGATGAAATTTTTATAAATATCAAAAAAAAACGATTTGTTCAATACTAAATTGGTAGGATCTTATAATTATTATGTTTGGAATATACAATAATAATTCCACACATTTAATTATGCTTACATGATCAGCAAAAATAAAGCCATTACAAAATTTTTATAGAATTAATCATAACCGGTTTCGCAGGAACGTCACTGTGCGGTCCAATTGTGCTTGTTTTCAGTTTGCTGATTTTGTCAACAACATCTTCCATCCCTTCAATAACACGGCCAAAAACCGCGTAACCAAAACCTTTGGGAGTATCGTTTTGATGATCAAGAAATGTATTGTCGTTAACATTGATAAAGAATTGTGATGATGCACTATCTATTTCTTTTGTACGAGCCATTGCAATAGTACCTCTTACATTTGAAAGTCCTGCATCTGCTTCATTTCTGATTGAACCATGAAGGCCGCTTTGTTTTTGACGCATATCTGGTGTCAACCCACCGCCCTGAATCATGAAATTATCAATGACGCGATGAAATATGGTACCATCATAAAAGGATTCGCGGACATACTGTACAAAGTTTTTGACAGTAATAGGTGCGCGATGTTCCCATAGTTCTACCTGAAAATGTCCCAATGTTGTGTCAATCAATACGTTTGGAAATTCTTTTTCTTCCATTTTTATTCCCTTCTAATGGTCATAAAGTAATCAATAATTCAAAATCTAAAAAATGAACGAAACCATCCTTTTTTCCTGATAGGCTCGTTCACTTCAATTGGCTTATTTTCAATGACTTTTTTTGGATTGCTTTCAATTAAAGCCTGTGCTTCCATTTTATCATTTAATATCTTTTCGCATATAAAACAGACTTCAGATAAAATCGGTGGCCGATTATCTAATGAATGGGTATCTGAAGCCAAAAAATGCACCTGGCGATTCTGTAACAATTTTTTGCATAATGTTTTTATCCTGCCGCCAAAATAACCAGTGACACTCGCTGCTGTTAACTGCATGAAAACACCCCATTCAATAAAATCATTGATAATCTCCGGGTCTTTTTGAACAGCAAAATTTCTTTCAGGATGGGCCAATATCGGATAATAGCCTTTCAGTCTCAGTTGAAAAACAACCTCCTTAAACTGTGGCGGTATGAGTTGTACAGGGAGTTCAATTAATACATAACGTGTATTATTTAACGATATCAAACTGTTATTCTCAAGCTGTGCATGAAGATCATCACAAATATGAATTTCCATTCCTGGATAGATTGAAATTGAAATGTCATGTTTTTTAATTTCAGCGGATAAGGCCGCAAGCCCTTTTACAATCATCTCTGGTGTGCATGTATAAACGCCATCCAGTGTATGCGGTGTTGCAATCATTTCCTGGATACCATCGGTTTGAGCCAGATGCAGCATTTCGATGCTTTCCTCTAATGTTTTCGGGCCATCATCAAATCCAGGCAATATATGTGCATGTATATCAATCATCAGGTGTATTATCCATATCGTTTTGAAGATCGTTTTTTTCTTCGGTTCCGATGTTTTTTCTCGCCATCTTCACCATAGTAATAATAATAATATTGATAGTAATAATAACTCTCTTTGCCAGTATCCACATCATTAAGCACTGCGCCCAAAACATTGGCATCAACGCCTTGAATTTGATCCAGACCTGTTTTAACAACCTGTCTGGGCGTCACGCCAGCATGGACAACCAACATGACACCATCAACAAATTTTGCAAGAACAGTAGAATCGGTAACCGCAGTGATTGGCGGTGAATCCACGATAATGCGGTCATATTGTTCCTGAAGCTTTTCCATGATTCGGCTCATTTTTTGGGAACCGATAATTTCCGATGGATTGGGTGGAATGGGCCCGCATGGAATAACATCAAGGTTGGGGATATCCGAATGAATGATAACATCCTGTAAAATGCTTTCCAGTTCATTGCTGACCAATACACTGGACATTCCCTTGTCTCGACCAAAACCAAACATTTTATGCACTTTGGGTTTTCGCATATCACAATCTACAATCACCACGCGGCTGCCAGCCTGGGCCATCGTAATTGCAAGATTTGTTGATGTCAGCGTTTTGCCTTCACTGGGCCCTGCACTGGTAACCAGAATGACCTTTGGCGGCCTGTCTGCTGATGAAAATAACAGGCTGGTTCGAATGCCGCGATACGATTCACTCGCAGTTGATTTGGGAGAATATTGCGTGATCAATTCAGGTTTATCGACATCATCTCGCTCAAGATCAAATGAAGGAACTGGCCCCAGATAGGGGATATTGAGATAATTTCGAATGTCTTCAGGATTTTTCAAGGTATTATCCAAAAACTCAAAGGTAAAGGCAACCGCAATCCCCATAAACAATCCAAAAACAATACCCAAAAAGAAATTTAATTTTTTTCTGGGACGAATAGGGGATTTGGGAACTTCGGCTGGATCAACAATACGAACATTGCCTGTTTTCATATCTTCAGTGAGCGATGTTTCTTTAAATCTTTTGATTAAAAGCTCATACATATGCCTGGCGCTTTCAGCTTCACGTTGAAGCACACCATATTGAATGGATTTTTGATTTAGGTCCATGCTTTCTTTTTTTTGTTTGCTCAATGCCTGCAGTAAAGTTTTTTCTTTAGCCAGCGCCACCTGATATTCATTGCGCAATGAATTAATGACACGTTGAATTTCTTTAAGTTTTCTTTCGTTCAATGAATCGATTTCAGATTGTACTGCAATCATTTTGGGATGGTTTTTTCCATATTTTTTCGATAATTCAGAAATACGTTTGTAAAGGTTAACTTCCATTTGCTTGATTTCACGAATCAACTCATTACTTAAAACCTCTGGAATCGAATCCAGCATATCTGGATTTTTTTTCAAAGCCAGCGCCTGCTTGTATCGAGTTTCAGCCTCAACGCGGTGCGCCTCAGCATCAATAACCTGTGCATTGAGTTTGGCCAATTTTTGCGCTGTAATTTTTTCGACATCACTTGAAAAATCGGTAAAAATGCCTTTTTTCTCTTTATATTCCAATAACTTTCGTTCGGCAATCTCAACCTTCTGACGTTCATCATCTACACGTTCATGAAGCCATAAAACCGCATTCTTGACAGCTTTTAGCTTTATTTCCAGCTTCTTTTCAATATAAACATCTGCAAGGGTATTAACAGCCAATGCCGCAAGTTTTGGATCTCTGGCCATGAATTGAAGATCCACCAGCCGACTGTTTCTGATAGGCGAAACATTGATGCGCCCCAGAAAAGCTGACACCAATTGGGCATCAGAATCTACATCTTCTAATTGATTATCCTGCTTCCCGGTCCTAAAAAGGGACATAATCGTATTTTGAATAGATTCCTTTATCCTTTTGATACTTTGTTTGATATTGGAAAAAAATGTCTTTTGCGGTTTCGGGTTAAACTCCTCACTCTCATCTAAATGGAGTCGTTTGATCACCTCACGCGCAATGGTTCGACTTTCAATAATTTTGTATTGTGTAATATAATAGTCTGTAGAGGATGCATCCACAGACATAACTTCCTGTATAGAAACAACATTTGGATTTTCCTTTTCAATGACCAGTCGGACAGTCGATTGATAGATTGGGGTTGCAGTCAATGTATAAATAAAAACACTGACAAAAATAATTGAAAAAACAGAGAGCATTGTCCATCTCCGCTTCATCATTACCTGAAGATAATTTCGGATATCTATTTGTTGTTCGTCTGTATTCATGTTCATTAACCAATTTTTTTAGTTGAATATTTGGGTAAATCCTAATCTTTATATTTTAACGTCCCAAATTTTAAGAGTGGGCGTCAACTAACTTTTTAATTCTGTTGAATAAGTATACATTCAAAAGAAACTTTCAGGCACAACAATAACATCTTCAGGTTGAATGGTAACATCCTGTCCCTTTTTTCCAGAATTGGTAATCGCATCCACTCTGACTTCAATAATTTTTTCCACACCATTTTCAACACGAATGATACGTGTACGATTGCGCGCAGCAATCGTTGTAAATCCGCCTGCCATACTGATTGCCTCAACAAGCGTCACTTTTTTCTGAACATATGGAAATGAGCCAGGATTCTTAACCTGCCCAA
>Ga0272440_1001319_pt1 | contig 20484 bp, 8 predicted proteins | sample SSMMMBAug17_FD_192440 | JGI IMG/M metagenome (GOLD analysis project Ga0272440, IMG submission 192440) | Marine sediment archaeal communities from Little Sippewissett salt marsh, Falmouth, MA, United States - SSM-MMB-Aug17 | ecosystem: Environmental > Aquatic > Marine > Wetlands > Sediment ...
CCAGGGATCGAAAAGTTCTTTCTGATTGTTGTGTTTTATCTTGATCATATTCTTTCCTTTAACCTCTTGATAAAATAGAAAAAAGATATCATATAATAAATAAAAGATCAAGTAAAAAAATTAAAATAATAAAATTATTTTAAGATATTATATTAGTTTTTGACTTTTTACGAGGCTATCAAAGTTAGTTAGAAAAGGGTTTCGGCCGCTTTATTTTATATTAATAATAAATATTTGGAATATATAAGATAACTAATGCGACTGGAATTTTCTTTTAATTAATTTTTTGATGAACATATCATAAATGACTTTCAGCTATTTGTACATTTCATTTAACATACCAATGTGTTGAGTAACTATTACTATTCGCAAAAATATGAAAATCCTCTTTTTCAAAAAATTCTATTTGCTTTGTCAAAGGATGATCAAAAGGAAAAGATTGTTGATATGCTTGCCAATACCCCATACCTTGATCAAATCTAATGATATAATGTGTATCATTTGGCCAGATTAAACATAGTTCTCGTGCATGAGGTATCTCTCTTCGTCTTTTTTCATTAATCACTGGCTTTTTGTGAAAAGTAAGAACTGATTCAAAAATATCCTTACGTTCTTCAGCATCACACCAATCATGTGAGATTAAATAAGGTGAACGACGGTAATTTCTTATTTCCAATTCAGTAGTATTAATTTCAAGTTGAGGATTTGTTTTCATTCCTTTACATAAAGTATGCAATTCTTTTAAAAACATTTTTAACAAAACTAATACCAAAGGTGATCGCAAATACCTATCAGTGTAAATAATTTGTTCTAATGGTTCGCTTTTTTTTATTTGTTTCCCAAGTTTTTGTGACTTTAAACAAATTAATTTCCATGCTTTTTTACCAAATTGTTTTATAGAACCATTTAGTTCATTTGTAATAGATATTTCAGTATAATTATTGTCTCCTGCATTTTTCAAAATATCTGGGTTTACTATTTTCCAGCTTTTTGGAACTGGCTTTAAAGATTGCCTGGCTTTAATTCTAACATATTGAGCCCCATTTATTCCACTTCCCCATTTTGAACCAGGATTTAACGCATCCATTTGTGTCGCATACCATTGAACTAAGTCTTGATTACTACTAATTTCAATAATTTTAGGATATTGTTGAGACTTACTATTAATAGTCATTGTGTTTAGGGAGGTTGAATATAGTTCTGCACGAGTAGATGCCATAATGACATACAATTCATCTTTTTGAGAAGCTTCTAATTTTTTTTGAATATTTTTTGTCATGATGAGATGTATCTTACATCCTGTCTCACTAATGGTTAACAATTCATGATACATCCACCAATCCAAAAGTTCCCAATTTTTTTCATTTCCACAAAGATAGATACTTATTTCTTTTGCATTAATTCGTTGGAATTCACGATAAATTGCCATAGAAAGTGGTTCCATTTCAAGCTTTGCATCGGGTCCCAAAACTTTAAGATGCTCTGGCAAATCAAATGCTTTAAGATAAGTTTCGCTTAGAAGCTCAAGAGTGCGAACTCTATCTAACCAATCAAGGTGATATTGAGTATTAAAATCCATTAAGCACGCCTGGCAGGCACTGTCACAGTTTTTTGGACATGATAATATTCTTTTTGCACGACGAATGATAGAAGGTAATTCTTTAAGCGCATGCATAACATAACCTGCCCCACCTTGTGTTGTATCAAACAAATTTATTGACCATGTAGACTGCTCATTTTCATTCCTTGAAGATTTAACAACAGAACCAATTTCTTGATCATCAATTCCTAATTTTCTTGCCAAAGCCAGTCTTAAAGCTACACCTAAAGAATAAGCTATTTCACGATCTATAGGATTACCATTCAATTGGTTCAATTGTATTTCTAAAACATCTGTATATATATTAACACCTATACGTAAATTCCTTTTTATTGCCCATTCTTCATGGCTTCCAGGACATTCATATTCTTGATCATTGTTCTTTCCTCCACGTAATCTTTTATGCGGTTTAGTATGCCCATGTTTGTCTGCAAATATGGCTGGTAATTGATCTTCTGAAATCATAGAATCAGATCTTCCACACCTGAGGCACAAAGCATAACCCTCACCATTTAGACCATCAGTTCGATAAAATAATGCACCATTAGTACTAAAGCGATAACGGCCCAAGAATGATGATGGTAATGAAAGCCAGTCAGAACCTTCTAATGATATAAATGGGTCGCGTACTGGTAGGTATTGAGGTATTGAAATATCATTATGGGGTTTGCAACGAATATCTACTGCAAAACCAGATGGTTGGATATATTCATGTCTGATCAATTGTTTAGAATTACGTTCTTTACAATGAGGACAATTAGTTGGAAATGAATTCCTGGTGCCATTATTTCCACATGTTTTGCATTGCCATACCCATCGCAAATATTGTATTTCAGGTGGGCCTTCTAATTCAGCAGGTAACTGCCAATTTAAGGTTAAACCAGATGATCTGTAAACACGACCATCTAAAACAGTATCTGTTCCTGGAGCGTAATCTCGGATTGCTACAGCTAATGGTCTTGATGGATATCCAGCACGAATAGCTTTATTATCTTCTCTTGATTTAAATTCTTGTTTAAATTTGATTTGTTCGATTGTTGTTGTGACAAGACACGCCAGCCCTGATGCAAAACCATAAATTGGGATAAAATTTTGATTTGCCAGTTCTCGAAGCAAGTATTCCTTTGTCATTCTTTTAATTTGTATTTCGATTGCTTTTTCTGCCTTACTGTCACCTCTTGGTGTTTTAACAAGCTCCAGGTTTTCACATAGTATGTTGTATTCTACCTTCCAACGATCTATCATTTCTTTGATCATATTTTGTGTTTCGAAAATTAGTTTTTTAACAGGTACACCAGCTAATACAGTTCTTTTAATAATATTGTTTATTCCATCTTGAAGTTGTTTTTCATTTATAGCCTCAGTTTGACACCAATTATAAAAACGCATACATGGAGGGCTTTGATCTTCACTGTCAGAAACAAAAAACCAGCCAGTATAAAGACGCCAAATATCCTCAGGAGCTACTTTATTTAGAAATACAGAAAGTATTAAAGAATTGATATGTCTATGAACAATTGGTTGGCTTTGCAGAGACACCTGAGGAACTGCTAATTCAGTTGAAAATGGCCACATAGGATTTTGAAAAACAGATTCACCATGTGGGGTACTTTTGCACAAAGTAAAACTCAAGGCTTTTGTTTCATTTCGTCGACCTGCACGACCAGCTCGTTGCAAAAAATTGGCAGGATGTGGTGGGACATTGTTCATAGCAATGGTTGAAAGGCCACCAATATCAACACCCATCTCCATAGTTGTTGAACAACTCAAAAGATTTATTTTACCTTCTTTAAATCTTTTTTCACGATTAGTTAATATTGAACCTGAAATCTGAGCTGAATGTTCTGTGCTATAAAAATATTTTGAAAATGAAGCTATACGATCGCAAAGATCAGTCCAAACACCTAATTCCCTCAATTTTTTAATATTAGTATTACTTTCAATCCATTTTTGAGATGGATTATTATCTCTTTCTAACCAAAATGGATTTGGTAAACATGGCATATCAACTTTTTGGCATTTGGCTAAGGAATGTGTTGGATTTAAAGGTAAATATGGTGTAATACTTTTAAAGGTAATTGGCAATAATCTACGTGTAACAGGACAGAGCCACGCAGAACGAACCTGGACTATATCGACCTGTTGACTTAACTCAAGATGATAGCCTTTTTCAGTTCCTGATAATATTGGACAGATTACAGACCACAACTCAATCAACAATTGTTCAATTATTGATTGATGTGATTTTTCTTCTATATTAAGATTAAGTGCAAATGCTATGTGTCTTATTAAACGAGATCTTCGAGTTATAGGTGTTCTTGTAGATGGCCATCTATTTTGTACTCCATCAATTTTTTCTTGATTAGGTCCAATAATAAAACTTGGGCGTCCAGGATAACCAATCCATCTTTGAATATCTTTTGATATAGCCACAGACATATAAGCTCTGATTTGATAATCTATAAAAATATGTGCGAGATTACGCCATTCTTCAATTGATATGTTATTCTGAATCGCTACATTAGGCGAAATATTTATTTTTTCTAATCCTGGATATCCCAATCTTAACAAACCAAAAACCTCAAGAGAAAATTGACGTCTAGGGCGACGTAAAAATTCACGCCATAAACATAATTCTGCCAATTGTCTGTCGTTAAATCCATAAGTTTGTTCTCGTAAAGGTGGTAATAACCAACGTTTAAAACTATCATCTGTAAGTAATCTATCAATAGCATTATTCCAGGTAAGTCGTCCTAATATAGGTAAATTTAATCGATTTAGTTTTTGCTTTTTATCCTTTATCATATTTTTAATGGCAGGATTGTCGGTTTTAACCTGTTCAAGTGCTTTAATTTCATCATTTATTTTATCTATTTCACTTTGATCTACTGGTTTTGCACGATCATGAACTGAATGATATAGTATGCTTCGAACAAAATTTCTTTCTGTTTCTAACTGAAGTTTTGTTGAAAAACGAGCAGTTCCCTGGCGGCTATCTGTAAAACTTAATATTCTTCGTCCTTTATGTGGAAGATTTGTATTTTTTTCTCTAAATACAGGCATATGACTTAACAATATAGGAATTGCAGTTTGAAGTAAAAAAGGTGCTCCAATACGTATAGGCCGAAATAGGATTATGTTTTGTTCATGAGTGTTACAACAGGGACAAGATAATCGATTATCACTATCCGGCACTTTTATATATATGGGAATACCTTCATTAGAGTTAAAATTCAGTTTTGAGTTGTTTAACAAGTAAAACTTAGCTGCATTATCATTGGGTGAAACTAATAGTCGACGGAGTTCATGAAAACTATCATTTTCTAAATTATCGTTAAGTTCTTCTTCATCAAGCGGCTCAAGTTCTTGCTGAAATTCGTCTTCATCTTGATCATACTTATATTGCTCAAGATGTGAATCTTTTTTATCTACTTTTTCTGAAGCAAGTAAATAGCTAGAACCACATACGTAACATTGTACCATTTCATAAACTGAGCTTTTACATGAATCACAGTAGAGTCTTCTTCCTAAAAATATTTTGCCATAAGACCAATCTGGTGAAGAAAGCTTTGTACCCTGTATTCCTGTGCACTTTGAATTAACACATGCCCAGATACCATTAATTGAGCGTTGAAATATATGTCCCCTTAATGGTAGAAAGGGTTCTTTTTTATTATTTATTGCCTGAGAGCAGAGATCAAGCCAATATAAAGCTTGATTCATCGAATTTTTGTTATATTTACCAATTAAAGATTTTGAAATTTCTGATAAAGGTTTTGCTTGTTGTATAAGTGTTTTTCTTATTTTCTGCAATGGTGCATAAGAACTAAGTTTTTCATATAGTTGATCAGGCGTTAATTCCTTTAATGAGTTTACATCAGGCAATTTTTTTATTGATTTATTATTCTGGGGATTAATTAATTGAGGTACCTCACGATGGCCAATTATTATTGAAATACGATCAGGATGAACACCTGCTATATCTGCTATAAACTCACGAAGATATTTTGTATTTTTTTCCCCAGCTTTAGCAATAGTTGCAGATGTTGCAACAAAGTGAACCTCATCTATATTACAGGCAAAAGCATGTAAAACTCTTCGAATTAGTAATGTGAGATCAGCAGCTTGAGAACCAATATAAGTGTGAGCTTCATCGATAACAATCCATCGAAGTTTACCATATGATTTGTCAATAATTGGTCTATCTTCATTTCTAACCAACATATACTCCAACATAGTAGAATTTGTTACAAGGATTGGTGGTGGTGATGTACGAAGGGTTTTTCTGTCAATAACTTCACATTTAAGGTCTGATTTTTTTGCCTCATTAGGTGTATCACCATTGAATAGACAAAATCTAATACGTCCATCAAAAGGTTCTGCCCATGCAACCAAACGATCACGTTGGCTTTTTATCAAAGCATTAAGGGGATATAAAAATATAGCCCTTGTTCCAACTAATTGCCCTGGTTGTTTTGATGATTCATTAGCTAAATCATTTAAAATAGGAACTAAAAAACATTCTGTTTTTCCAGAACCTGTACCACTGCTAACAAGAACTGATCTTGCTGGTGTTTTTTCGATCAGTTGTTTCCATGATTCAAGCTGATGCTTATATGGTCTTTGTCTTGCAGGAAACGTATATTCTTTTTTCATGTTTTTTAATGGATTACGCATTGCATTAACAAGTTCAGAATTTAACAAATTTCCTGAAAGAGAGCCAAATGTCTTTTTTGAAGAACTCCAGTTGAATGTTGATTCAAAAATAATATCAGATAAAAAAGCATTTTCACTACCAGGAGCTCCTTCCCATATGGATCGCAAATATTCACGCAAGGAATCACTGCGAAAACTCAGTAAACCAAGACCTGCTCGACTTGCTCCTAATGTAAGATTTTTTGTAATAGATGAATAAAAATTGTTCATAGAAATTGCGACCTTTCTATTTTTGACTTAAGCCCAGGCAAAGAGCATTGGCATAAGCCTGAGCAAACCATTCTTTATCAAAATGACGTAATTTTTTTATTTCAAATAATAAATTTTGATTGTACTTTAATCCATTCAAACAAATATAAGCAGCTACAAAGGGTGCGCACCTGATAGGGCGCATTTGCGGTGACAAATGCGAATATTTATATTTATCAGGATAATCAGCATTTTTAGTATAGTTCATTATTTCAGGACCATCAGGAAAATCTTTATCAGGGCCATAACGACTCTGAAAATATTGTTCTTGAGTATTAATAAACTTCTCAATAATTGCAGGTGCTTTATTAGCAAGAATCAATTCACTGTTTTGAAGCTGTTTATCAGGAAAGATATCTTGACATAGCCAATCACAAATTTGTTTAAAAAAAGGCCTACGAATAATGAGCTTTTCTTGAAAACTCTCAAAAAAAGAAAACAAAATATCTCCATTCGAATCAATAGTAACTAACTCTTTTTGAATGGACTGAAAATATAGTCGCGATGCTGTTAACCATATATCTGAAGGTACCAGGTACCAGGAAAAAGGTAATTGATAAGATAAAGACCATATTGCTTCAAAATGTTCATCAGAACTTTTTAATAGTGCCATGACCATAGCTTCGGGAAATTCTATCATAGAGGAAAACAATTCTAGATAACTAGCAGGATATGGTATTATTAATTCTAAATAATTAAAAAAATATTCCCATTCTTTATGATCTGGATCATTTGATATTTCTTGTATCCATTGTTTTAGTAATTGTTTACGTTCACTTTTCTTTAATTCTCGAATGGCTTTTTCAATGAGGCTATTACAACTGTCAATAACTCCTGGAATATTCCATAAAATAGGACGAAAACTGGCAACATTGTTTTCTTCACCTAACAGCCAATAAGGTCCAGGTGTTAAATCATCAGGAAGTTGCCACATAAGATTATCTGATAGCATTTGTAGTTCTTTACAATATGACGAGGGATCCCATAGGGGGGTAATTGTGACAGATACATTTGATATATTATCAAGACGATTAATACAATCTTTATGGATTTTTAATAGTTGATTTTCATGGTCTATATCAAACCACAAATCAAATGAACCTACCTCAATTTTTGCCATGCTAATATTTCCATCTTGAATAATGCTAATTTCAGCTAAGCTATCAATTTCACATGTTAGAGACAGAAGTGATTTAATACTTTCTTGAATGCGATGTAAATAAAAAATATTCCTGCCATCTTTTTCCAGAGAAAAATTTTCCTGAAATTCCAAATCGTGATAATGCTTGTATTGTGGTATACGAATATCATTTTCATAATAAAATCTATGCTTTGTTTTTATTTTTACATTAAGTGAAAAACGTTGATTAGTTTTTGTTGCCTGGGCTACAGCCTGCATAGCAGATAAACGTGAAATCGATACATATTCATTAGTTTCTAAGTGCTTACCTGCATATATAAATGCACCACCTGCACAAGGGAAAGGAAGTTGTAGTTCCATAAATCTACTATCTGACCATTCAATTCTTACTGTAAAATTAGTAATCAAGTAACTTGAGTTAGCGAAACAATGAATTTCAAAGTCATTATTAGACAAACGAAAACATTTACATTGCTCATTAAGACAACTAATTTCTGCATTTGAAAGTCCAATTATCTTTATTATACCTGGCTCGTCATTTAAACCGGTTTTAGTAATTTTAATCTGCGTTGTTTTAGGAAGGACACGTATCTTTCGTCTTAACAGTTGATATCCATCAGAATTGGAATAACGAACCCAAACAAGTCCTGAGCAATCGTCATTATTTGTACTCCAAACAGGATTTCCTGTCCCAAATGAAGCCCATTCCAAAGAAATATTTTTTAATTTTTTATTGTTTTCTTCAATATACAATTCTGGCATACCAAGATAAGGTGGAATACGTTCTGTTGTTCCATGTATTTTTTCACCATTAATTACGAATTTATCATTCTTAATATCTGTTGCAGACGACTTAATAAAGCAGTTACCAAGCTCAGGGTGCTGCCATTCATAATCACCAATTATTTTATAAATTTCTCGTTGAACATCATAAACATTACCTATAAATTCAGTATCGTTTTTATTTGTAGAAGATTTTCCACCTGAAGGAATTAGAATTGTTAATATCTCATTTTTTGAACAAATAGTTCCTTCTCCAAGAAGTTCGAGTTGCCCATTATTATCATGAAAAACCCAGGGTAAATCTCCTAGTGCCTGTCCTCCAGTTGAAGGTATTTCTGATTCAAAGGTTCCATCTGTTAATATTAATCGAACATCTTCAAGAATTCTTTTATCTGATATCGCAATACCTTTTCGATTCAAAGTTTCACATCGAAACAGAACTTCATTATTTTCAGAATGTATTCGAGTAAGCAATGCAAGAGGCTCAATTCCATTAGAACTATCCATCAAAATACGCATACGATAAGGTATTTGATCTTTATTGGGCCATTTTTGAAGTAATGAACCAGGAATAATTTTTGATAGATTAAGTCGCTTTTCAACAAACCATTGATTGTTTTTTTGAACAAGATAAAAATTCCATTTAAGATCAAGATGCATTTTTTTTGACAACTGCTTTGCATCAATAACCAGATTATTTAAAAGCAATTCAACTGTTTTGTCTTCTAAGGGTAATGGAAGGTCATTACGCCATCCTTCATATTTTGAGTCCAACTCAGCAATAGGATCGTTTGCATCAATAATTTTTTCCTGAAGATCAACAACTTTTTGAACAAGATCGCTACTTAAATTAAACACAACATCATTGCGAAGGGATCTTGGTAAAAAATTTGTAGCTATAGTTATTGCAATTTTTTGAATATCACAATAAGGTAATTGACGCTTGTAATGATATTGTTCGAGTAATTGTTTAAAAAAACGTTTTAATCGAGTATTTTCTTTACGTAGTAATAATAATGGGAGACCTCCTTCACATGCAATTGTAACAAGGTATAATTTTTGATCGTTATTACCTTTTATAATATTTCGATTCCAATATTTTAAACCTTTTTCGACCCATCTATAAATAGATGAAGATGGTGGTGATTCTTCACAAATTCCTAAAAAAATAGTATCCCATTTCCATTTTCCACTTTCATGTTTTCGACGCCATGTTTCTGATGCATATAAACAAAATAAAATTGAAAACAAGTATGACTTTGTTTTATTATTTTGAAGCTGAGTCTTCACATACTCTTTAAATAATGAGTAGTATTTTTCAGAGCATTTATATGCATATAAAGGACGACCGTCTGGTTTGGTTTTTCTTGTATTTATAAATAGGAAATTGTTAAATTTTTTTTCGATATCCATAAAGCAACCCATATAATCTATCTTTTTTTAATTAAAGAATACCTTTTATTTCTGTTTTATCAACCAATTCAAATTCACTTGATGGATATTGATATGTTACCATCAGTTTTTCCCACAATGATTCATCCAGGAGTGAGATAATTGTTTTCTGGCCTGCCTTCCTACTAATATCCAATCCCCAATCAACTTTGACACCTCCCTTGTTGGTTAAAATATATCTGGCATGCATGCCCTCACCTCCAGGTTTATCATCTATTCTGAATATTTCAATTTTGGTTCCCTTTGGTAATAAAGAAGGAATATATCTTTTGCATTGATTATCAAAATCTATATTACCATTATTCAAATTATAATCAGTGTGATATTCAAAAGATGGATTATTCTTGTCATTAATTTTCGATGCTTGAATGAACTTTTGAAGTGTGAGTTGATGTTCATTTCTTCCTGGTATAAAATATTTATCTATAAATATTATTTTATCACTTATTTGGAGGAGTGGAGCCACAGCTTTTGATAAGTCTTCAGCTGTTCTTTCAACTAAAATTTCTCTTGGTATTTTCCATAAATTAGTAGATTCTGTTATTTCATCTGCTGCTAAAATATAATCTGTATCTTCTTTATAACTCCCTGTATTATCTTTACTATTATCTTTTATAATAGCATGGAATGCTTTTTTCTGATGTTGACTTATAGCATTTTCTAACCAGGAAAGTTTACCATCATAATGTCTTTCATAAGAAAAAATTGCATACTTTGTTGCTCGTTCCAACATATAAGTCATTTTTTGACGTTGAATATAAGTAAAACTATGACAAGCTTCATGTACCATTCGTTTCCACTTTTTCGGAAATTGAGAGATCAATCGTCCATGAAAAATACCAAATTGATCCATAAAATATCTGAACTTATTCCATTCATTTAAACAATCTGGGTCAAGTGCATATTCATATAACATTAAAAAAGTTCTCCATGTCTTTCTTCAAAGAATCCTTTAGGCCATTTGTTTGAGGAATCTCCTTGTTGATTAACCTTTAATTCTTGAACAATCATACCATCATTATTGGATTCAAGATAATATATTGAAATATCCTCTGTTAATAATCCTACAATATCAGGTAGCAATTCATCTTCATAGTTTTCTCTAATTCTTCTTAAAAGGCGTAATAATAAATGTTCACTATGGGTTTCAATTAAAAATATATTTTCTTGTTTCTTGGATTGAGTAATAAAAAGATCCCCTAAAGCAACTTGAATGGCTGGATGAATATGAAGTTCAGGTTGTTCAATAGCCACAATTCGTTTTTGAGAATATAAAGCAGCTACTATAACAGGAAGAAGCTGAGATATACCTACGCCTATGTCTTGAGGTAAGACTTCAATCTCATTGATTTCATCCCAAAGATAGAACCTATTCTTAATTGGAAGGCTCTTAAGATATTCATATATTCTTTCATCTTCATCCAAAGCATATCCTTGTTCCAGTGAAAGTGATATAGGATTGTTAACTTCAAGTTCTTTAAAACGCTTTAATTCAATATGATAACCAGTATTGAGTCGATCTTTTCTAGCAAACCAATCATTAAAAGAATTTATGAATTTGTCATTAGCCTTATACAAGATATCCCAAGCTGCAAGTCCATTTGCCCAACGAGATAAGTTTGGTGATAGTTCTGGGATATAATTTCTAGATGGTACATCACGCAATGGGCCAAGATATAAAAATTTTCTTAATGCATTTCGAGTCAATTCACCAGGACCAACAATCAAGGAGCTTAATAATAATTTATAATTTTTTACTGAATATTCTATACCATGATCTGTTGAGTGTTCAGTTTCCCAGATATCACTGTTCAGTTTTAAGGGAAATCCTAAATAGGGAAGGGCAGAGTCCATGTTGATAATACCAAATTGAACTTCATCATTTTTCAAATATTGTTTTTGAACAATATTTTCAGTCCATTCCCAAAGATTAATCCCTGTATCTTCACTTGTTTCGTCTTTATTAACAAGCAGTGGATTACTAAAATTGATATGTGATATTTGTACTTGTCTACCATCTGATGAAGATGTTATATTGCATAATAAGTCACCATTTATACCGACTTCATATCCTGTTACTATTGTTTTATCTATCAATTCACAAAATTTTATTTCAAGCTCAACCCATATTGACATAATATCAGTGATTATTGAATTACGAAAATCTTGTTCTTCCTGAGTATCAGCTTCCTCAACTGTTGAATAATCAGGTAATAATGAACCATCTTTAAGATCAATGTCTAAACGTATTATGATTGATTTGTTCAGATTATGTTTATGTACAAGGCTTTCAAATCCACCAAGGTCGATTGATTTACCACCGAATAAAGTCTGGCCTGGATCAATATTTCTCCGTTCAAATATTTCATAAGCATAATGAAGTGCCTGAATAATAGTACTTTTACCTGAACTGTTTGGGCCAAAGAGAAGGGTGATCGGCTTGAAATCAAAACGGACTGGGGAATTAATAGCTTTGAAGTTTTTTAATGTGAGTGATTTTAGTTTCACTATAGTTCTCCTTTGAAGGCTCTCTGAGTAAGAGAATTAAATAAATCATCTACTAAATTTAAATATGACTTTAAAATTTGTTTTTTTTTCATTATTTTTTTAACTAATGTACTATATTTATCTTGTAATTCTTTTGGAGGTATTAATATTTTGATATTTTGTAATTCCTGTGCATTAATATTTGAAACTCCAGTAATTTTTTTACACATATTCATTAATGTTAATTTGCCATGCTTTGAATTTAAATAACCTGAAATATAGTGAGGATTAGACTTTTCATTTGTTTTTAATCGAATAAGGTAACCAGCAAATGCCATTTTTTTGTCTATGTCAAAGACTGCTGTTTTTCCAACAAGTTCCTTACTATTTGTTCTATTAAATAATAAATCATTCTTATTAACGAAATATTTGCTTTGTTCATTTTCATTCAGATCAATATATTTTAGATCATTTAAATCTATAAAACCATTGTATGTAATATTATTCATCCTTAAAATAGGGTATTTACCTTTTTCTTTATCAGATTTTTTCGATGTTCCATAGTTCACTTCATTGACAAGTTCACGTATTGTACCTTCAGGCCAGCCCATTAAATTCATCACTGGATCACCAAACATATCCAAAAATACAGATTTCAAAAATTCATCAGCAAGCTTAATTGATTCCTGTCGTTTGCGTCTGATGGCGTCGGCTTTGTCAAGGATGGATGCGATGCGTCGTTGTTCTTTTAAAGGTGGCAGTGTGATAGGAAAATTTTCAAGTTCACTTTTACGTATATTTTTTATATTGGCACCTGATGATTTTTGACTCCAGTTTGTAAATGCAGGTGACTTTAGATAATAATATAAGTAATCAGCGTCACATCTATCTTTTTTTGATCTAATTCCAACACAAAATGCTCCAAGACTACCTTTCCAATTCATATTGGCTTTTGCGCACTTCTCTACTATATGTGGACTTCCAGAAGAAGTACACATGATAATATCATTATACTTTATTAATTGATTATTTGAAACTTTTTCTTTTGGAACCCAAATTAAATCCTTATCTAAATTCAAAGAATCCTGTATATTTCCAGCTCTAATTATTGGGAAGTGGTCTTTCAACGGTTCTGATAGTCCTTCTTTTCTCTTAAAAGAAATACCTCTTATTAAATCAGCAATTTTATTTAGAGGTTGTATATTATTAATTTTATTCATCCCAACATTCCCTCCAATTCTTCAATATCCTTAATAATTTCTCCTTCAACTGTTTTCATCATTGCCAATATTCTTTTTGGAGGGTCATATTTTTCTTCTTCATAAACAATTTCTTTATATCGATTGATGGAAAGATCGTACTTGTTATCCAGTATATCTTTGGCTGGCACAAAAAACGCCTTCCGAGTCCGATCTGTATCTTTTTTGGGATCTCGTTTTCTCCAACTCTCTAATAAATCTGGTAAATCATTTTGTTCAACAGGTTCTCTTTTATCATCCAATGAATATCCATCAGCTTCTACTTCATAAAAGAACACCTGATCAGTTCTACCGCCCTTGGTAAAAACCAAAATTCCAGTTGAAACTCCTGCATAAGGTTTAAATACACCTGAAGGCAATGATATAACAGCTTCAAGTTGATTTTCATCAACTAGCATTTTTCTTAATGCAACATGGGCTTTTGATGATCCAAACAATACACCATCCGGGACAACAGTTGCTGATCTCCCCCCAGTTTTAAGCATTTTTAATATCAGAGCCACAAAAAGAAGTTCTGTTTTCTTTGTTTTGACCTTTGCCAACAAACCTGGATGTACACTATCATAATCCAAACTTCCCTTAAAAGGAGGATTCGCAAGGATTACATCATAGACATCTTCATTTAAATTTGGAAAATTATCAGGAAAACTGTTGCTTAAAGTATCCTGATAATGAATATTGGGAGCATCAATTCCATGCAGCAACAAGTTCATAGCAGCGATTCTGAGCATTGTTGCATCAAAATCAAATCCAAAGAACATATGTTTTTGGATGTGATCCCTGTGAGGCTCTAACTGATCACCAGTAAAGTTTTTTTGCCCATCCTTATGATAGATCACAGCATCAGGCGATGTATATTTTTCCAATAAATATTCCATTGAACTGATTAAAAATCCTGCTGTACCACAAGCTGGATTACCAACAACTTCGTTGGGTTTGGGATCGCAGATTTCAACCATTTTTCGAATAATATGCCTGGGGGTTCTGAATTGGCCATTTATACCAGATGTAGTCAATTTACTCAGTAAATATTCATAAAGATCACCCTTGATATCACCTTCAGTTAGAGGCAAATCATCAATCATATTTACGGAAGAAACCAGTAAACTTGGCTTTTGAATCATCAATTGAGCATCTTTCATGTATTCACCAAATTTTGCTCCATCAACAGACACTGTTTTGAAATGAGGAAAAACATTATCTCGCACGTGGCGAAGCATTTCTTTTGCCTCCATATTTTTAAAGTGTGACCAGCGATATTCTTGTTGATTTATATTAAACACTTTTGCAAAATTTTTTTTAGTTCTTTTAGCTTTTTTTTCATTAAGTGTTTCTCTTAAATCTAAAAGTTTTGAAAACATCAAAAAAGAAATTTGTTCGATAACGGTCAGAGGGTTTGCAATTCCACCTGTCCAAAATTCATTCCAAAGCCGGTCAATTCTACTTTTTAATTCACCTGTGATCATACTCTATCCTCTTTAATAAAATTATGTGGTTTAAATGATTCTATAATTGCAACAATTTCGTCTGCAACCAACTCATCAGGAAAAACCCCATCCAGTCCATTGCTATCTATATTTATAAACGGAGTTTCATATAATCGATCAATTTCAATTGCACCGTATTTACTAATATAATTTTGTAGCAATCCAAGAAATGTCAGTTGTTTTGAAGTCATTTCTGGATGATTACTGGCAAATACAGAAAATCGATCTTTAACAGCTTCTGGTTGCAAACCTATTATCCTATGAATTTCAAAAATCAATTGTTCAGCAGTTTGTTCAAAAAATTCTTTTAATAAATCCATATCCACTGCTGGTGTTTGTGTTAATATAAGTGATGCGAGCTTATCAATATCAGACCTGCTGATAGCTTCGCCATTATAAATTTTTTGAAGTGTAGGATCTTTTTGAAATATTTCCAAAATAGGTCCTTCAACCCTTTTTCTATAAGCTTTCATCTCAGCAGGGTTCAGCTTTCCTTTGCGATGACTAAATTCAACATTACCATCAGATATATCGATAATTTTAGGTTCATATCCTGGTTCATTTGTCCTGCTCTTATAATGCATAATTCCACGTAATTCTTTTCTCGTGATTTCAAGTTGGAAAGGTGAAACCTTTTCCAAGTAGCTTGAACTTTCAATTTGATTGATAAATTCAATTTTTTCTTTTACAGGATTTAAATGCTTTTGGAGATAGCTTACCTGATTTACAAGATCATTTTTAAAATTATCGAATTGACAACTATTTTTGAGCCTTTCAACTTGTAAATTTGTCATTAAAAGATCAAATTCATGTGCATCCTTATATTCTTGAATGTTCACCCATTGCATTAATGGAGCAATAACATTGCGAAGAGTTAATACTATTGTTGGATCAAAATTATTTAAAATTTCTGGTCTTGAAACATTATTTTTTTCCCTCCAGTTTTCTCGAACTGCAATTGTATTATCTGGTAAGGAATTGATATCTTTTTGTATAAGTTCGATTGTATTTTTAAAAAGATCATGTTCTCCCATTTTTTGTGCAGCTTCAGCAAGATCAATTCGAGCTTCAAATAGACGTTGCATTAATGACTTGGGTACAGAAGTTTCAACTTCATTTACACTTTGGTCAAAATATTCAAAATTCCCCCAATGATCGAAAATTCTGAATATTTCTTTATCCTTTCCAGGACCAAACAAACCTTTACATAATCTCGTTCCTCGACCTATCATTTGTTGAAATTTAACTTTAGATTTTACAGGCTTTGCAAAAACAAGATTCACAATTTCAAGGACATCAATACCAGTATCTAACATATCAACAGAAATCGCTATATTCAGTTCATTATTATTTCCTATACCTTTGAAATCATCTATAAGCTGTTCTGCTCTTGGGTCATAATTGTCAATAACTTTACAAAAATTACCTCCATACTGAGGATACATTTCATCAAATAATTGTTGTAACAATATGGCATGCCTGTGATTACGTGCAAAGATGATAGTTTTTCCTGGATGTTGTCCAGTTGTATCCTTAATGCCCTTTTCCATAAGATTCCTGATTATTTTTCGATTGGTTTCTTTATTAAAAATCTGCTTATCAAGTTCATTGAATTCATAATCAAATAGCTCTGGAGTTTCACCATCTTCCTCAAGCTGTTGTTTTTGTTCATCAGTCAGGTCTCTATATTTTATACCTTTTCTTAAAAAATTAGTAGTATGAGTATAAACTTCATAAGGAACTAAAAAACCATCTTCAACTGCATTTTCTAATGAATAATACGCAGTAGGATTCTGCTCCTCACAATCAAAAAGAAAATAGGTGTTTCGATTAATGAATTCAACAGGTGTTGCTGTTAGTCCAACCTGTAAACAATCAAAATAATTAAATAGATCTCGATAACGATTATATATGCTTCGGTGTGATTCATCAGCAATAATAAGATCAAAAAATCCTACATCAAAGCTTTGATATATTTTAATCATGGCGGGATAAGTAGCCAAATAAATACGTTTATCACGATCTTTTTCGGTTCCTCTTTTTACAATTGTTAAAGGTTCACTAAGAAAATCATTGAATGTGTTTTTGGCTTGTTTTCTAAGTTCCCTTCGATCACAAAGGAATAATACACGTTTAACCCAATTGGCACGTATCAATAATTCTGTAAGAGATATAGCAACTCTTGTTTTTCCTGTTCCAGTAGCTAAAACAATAAGTGCTTTTCTATGTTTTGAGGAAAATTTTTCAGTTACATTTTTTATTGCCTCAATTTGATATAATCGATTTGCAATTTCTTTATTAGTTTTAATTGTATTCAATTCTTGTTTATATTTTTGCTGATAATTAACCATATATTGTAAACTATCCTTTGAATAAAATCCAAATAATCTTCGAGGAGGATAATTTTGTGCATCATCCCAAATCCAAATATCAAAACCATTTGTATAAAAAATTACAGGACGCTGTCCATGCATCTTTTCCAAACCATCTGCATAAAAATGTGCCTGTGTTCGTCCATCATTAGAATCTTTTGAAGTTTTTTTAGCTTCAATTACTGCAAGCGGTTTTCCATTATCATCCCATAAAACATAATCTGCATATACTATTTTATTATCTGTTTGTTGATATTTTATTTGTTCTTCTTGTGTAATTTCTTCAGTATCAGCAATATCCCAACCAGCAATAGTTAGTTGACTCTCAATTAATCTTCTTCTGGTGGTTTCTTCATCAAAATTTAATTCATCAACAACCTTTTGTCCTTCATCTAATATATTTTTTAGTTCATCAGCAGTTTTTTGAACAGCCTTTGTTTCAACTCTTAAAGCTTCAAGCTCCTGTAAAAGCTGTTGCATTTCAGCCTCTTTAGCTGAAAGTTTTTCTAATACATGTTTCTTTTCTATCTTTAATTTAGCCTTTTTTTCATCTTCTAATTCTTTTGAAGGTGGATTTTTATACTCAGGAAAACATGATATATTTCCTTTACCAATAAAAATATATAACCACCTTGAGATATCGTATGCTTCCTTAAGTAATTCCTGAGCTTGTTGTATATCAGTTTGCTCACCATGAACAGCTTTATTTCCATGTATCCTTATTGTGTGAATTTTATCTAAAATTGCCTTTGGAATTGAATTGCAAAAAACATCCTCTTTTATCAGGTCAAATAGATTAGACTGGTATGGTGGATTAGGGAGTTTCAATTCATGATAAATAATGCTCACTAAACCTTCTATAAATGACCTTAACTTTACAATAGCGCTTGATGGATCTGAATAAACATATTTTTCTGCGAATCCACCTAAGCTTGATAATTTAGGCCATTTGTTTTCTAATATTTGAAAATTAATAGATTTCATAACTTCCTCGTTTTTAAATTCTATCTATTTAGCATTGTTTAGCAATATGTATACCATTTTTTTCAATTTTATATTTAGACATCCAGTTTGTAAATGTCTGATAATTTGGTAATCCAATTAATTTAGCTGCTTGGGACTTATTGTTGTTTGTTTCTTCCAATGCTTTACTCAAATAATGTTTAGCGACTTTTGAAATTAGCTCAGGTAGACTAAAACCCTGGCCTAATGGTATGTTTAATATATCTGATTCTGATTTGGATATTGAAGGAATTAGAGCATCATTAATATCTTCAGCTTGAATTGCATCACCACCAGACCAGATAGCAGCTCTTCTTATTGTGTTTAAAAGTTCTCTAACATTTCCAGGCCAGGTATGATTCAACATAAGATTTTTTGCACTAGCAGAAAATTTTTTATCATAGTATCCTGGTTCTTCAATACTTTCTTTATTGACCTGATCCAATAATTTATTAATCAAAAGACTTAAGTCGCCTGGTCGTTCTCTCAATGGAGGGATTTTAATAATTGCAACTGCCAGGCGATAGAATAAATCCTCACGAAAATTGCCCGCTTGAATTTCTTCTGTCAGTATGCGATTGGTTGCAGCAATTATTCTTATATTTATTTTAAGAGGTGTTGAAGATCCAAGTCTTACAATTTCTCCTTCTTGCAGTACTCTTAATATTTTGACTTGAGCAGCAAGTGGTAATTCTCCGACTTCATCAAGGAATAATGTACCTTTATCAGCTGTTTCAAAATAGCCTTTTCTTGTATTTGTAGCACCGGTAAAAGCTCCTTTTTCATATCCAAATAACTCTGCCTCAACTAATTCAGAAGGAATCGCACCACAATTAACAGCAATAAATCTTTGATTTTTTCTAAGTCCCTCTTTATGAATTGCTCTTGCTAACAATTCTTTACCTGTTCCTGATTCTCCTTCTATAATAACTGGTACTGATCTGTATGATACTTTTTTAGCCTTATAGATAACTCTTCTCATAACATCACTTCTGTAAATAATCTCAGAGAATTCAGGAGATTCAGGCGGCACAGATGAACTGTGTAAAACCAGTTTTTTATCTGAATTTTGAAGAAGATCAGGTATATAATCTGCTGATATATCAAATGGAACTGAAACTTTTTTAACCCCACTTTCTATTGAAGCTTCAATTAGTTTTGCAGGAAATCTGGTTTTTGCGATAATAATCCATACTGCTGCCATTGCAGGTGTTCCAGGAGAAATATGAAAAATAAGATCAATATTTTTTCCATATTTAGATTGAATTTGATCAATGACCTTAATTGCAGCAGTATATATTTCTCCGAAATGAGTAGGGCTTGATAAATTTTCAAATGTCACATTTACATTAGTTGATGTTCTGTTTTTAAGCCATTTAATATAATTGTTTACTTTTTTCTTGGAATAATCACTGATTATTTGAATATTATCAATATCATATTCTTTTACAGCTTGAGCAATAGGGCCAATGCCAATGCCAATGCTTTCTTGCTTTTCAGAAGCATTTAAATCAGCGGCCCCTATCCAACATACAAGTATTTGTTTCATAAGAAAAAGAATACAAAATATTTTATGCAATTGCAAGTTTTTTTATGATGATTTGATAATTTTTTGTGTATTAGATAGAAATAATCAAGATACTGGAACAACGCCATATGGAGAATAGCATTCTGATTGTAGCAAAAGATGAAAATTCAGCAAAAAATTGAATGTTAATCCAATTACTGTTGAAACATGGATACATCCAATTACTCTTTCTACAAATGCAAATGAAAATCCTGTAATTTCTAAATTAGATACAAATAGTGGTTGGGAACTTAGAGCACATATTAATCCTGAATTTATAGCATATATTGATGGAGTTTTACAAACTGTAACTTCAACCAAGGCTATTACTCCAAATATTTGGTCTCATGTATCCTATTCAAATTATAT
>Ga0272440_1001320_pt1 | contig 20480 bp, 9 predicted proteins | sample SSMMMBAug17_FD_192440 | JGI IMG/M metagenome (GOLD analysis project Ga0272440, IMG submission 192440) | Marine sediment archaeal communities from Little Sippewissett salt marsh, Falmouth, MA, United States - SSM-MMB-Aug17 | ecosystem: Environmental > Aquatic > Marine > Wetlands > Sediment ...
ATAAGGATATTATAATTTAGAAATAATATTAAATTAATTCTAACTCAACTAAATCGGAACATATTCAAAATGTAAAAAATATGTTAACCCCCATATTGTTTCAATAATACAAGTATGATGCCAACTAAATATTGCGGTCATAGGAAAATACAAAGTGTTATTTTAAAAGATTTGAATTATTTATGAGAAAATAGAATTTTCGTTTTATTGATGGTTGTATTGAACAGCCAAAAACAAAAAAAATGAATTGCTTCAGAGGTTGTTGCAAACAGCGATTCTTCAAGTCAAGTCAAGTCAAGTCAGGTTATTATATTATGAAATATTATAAGATAGTTTGCTTGGTTATATTTTCATTGCTTATTATTAATTGTCAGTCAGAAGCTCGAACTATAGCCATTATATATGATGATTCGGAAAGTATGTATAAGAATAATAGGTGCTTTTATGCAAACTATGCGGCTCAAATGCTTATGGCTTTTCTTAGAAAAGATGACCAATTTATTTCTGTATTCATGAGTGAATCAAGTAATGCTAAAAAGTGGGATATCAGATCAAATAGAAAAAATCTAATAAATGAAATAAATAATAATTGGAAGGTAAAAACTAATGAAACACCATATACAGCGATTGACACCGCTGTTCAGGAAATTTTGAAAAGCAACTTATCAAAAGAAGAACAAAGCTGGTTGATTATTACTACAGATGGAGAGTTTGAAAAGAAATTAAATAAGCCGGTAAATAGAGCTACTGTCAGAAAGAGCGCAAAGAGTTTTTTAAAAAGAACAAAAGGCAAAATAAGAATTGTTTTTTTTCTTATAGGGAAAAGAGCTGCTGATCAAAAAACACCTAAAATATGGAAAGAAATAGTTCCAAATCAAATTGAAATAGTTAAAGCAAACAATGAACATGATATAATTAATAAAATGATAGATATTGCAACAATGATCAGCGGAAGGGATTCCAGATCAACAAATATTCAACTCAAGGGGAAATCAATTGTTTTTAACTCAATTTTCCCATTAAGGAGAATCACAATAATTGATCAAAAACAGGCAGGTGATCCATTAATTGTTGAACAAATCATTTCCCCAAATCGAAAGCAAAAAATTGATTACGAACATCTTGATATTTCTAATAAAGAGTTACAGCTTCATTCAAGCGTAACTCATTGTACCAGTAATCAGATGATGCCATCAGGTAGTTATACAATTATATTTGACAACAAGGTGAACGGCAATAGCGTTAATGTATTATTAGATACAGGTGTGGACTTATCAGTTGGTTTATATGGTATTGATGGTAACAAACTTCAATCAAATCAAGGTAAGTATCAATTCTGTCTTGGACAGGAAATAAAAATTGGAGCTTATTTCAATAAACATGGAAATAAAAAGAATATTCAATTCACTCAGAACATGCTTAATAAAATCAATATATCAGCTATATTAAATAATGATAAAATCAATATGGTGCATGAAAAGGCTACAGGTATGTTTTTTTCAAAAATGATTCCAATTGGCCCCGGGAAAAAGATGTCTTATATAGAAACCAGTTATCCCGAATATTTTAGCTTGAAGTCAAATATAATGATAATTGAAGGCCAAAAATGCCTTCCTAGAAAGATTGAAAATTCTAAAATTACAATACCTGTTTCATATACTTACTCAAAAGAATATCAAGCCATAACCAAAAAACCAACTTTTAATGTAAAATCTTCTGCGGGCTCAGTAAACAGTCAGGATATAATTACAGCATATCATATTCCTGAAGGAATAAAGCTTCGTATTAGAGGGCATGAAATAACAATAGATCATCCAGAAATCAAAATCCCCACGATTAACGATGGAGAAAAACTAATATTTGAAATTTTTCGAAACAATAAATATAAGAACGATAAAAAGACAGAAATGGAAATCAAATTTTTATCCCTTAGCAATAACTCGCCCTGGGAAAACCATCTTACATTCAAACTTGTTCCAACTCCACGAAAAATTGGGATAGATTTTTCAAAAGAAATGCTAAATTGCCCTGTAGATAAAATACATCAGATTGAACCTTTAAATATATTTGTAAAGGTGGATGGAGAGAATATTCCAAAAAATGAATTTCAATACTGGTCAATCGAATACTTTGAAAACAAATTACCCATAGAAATAATTCCTGATGAAACACAATCTGTATTTAAATTTTCTCCAAAGCCTTACCTTAATTGTCCATGCTTTACCTCAACAGGAAAAATGGAAATCAAATTAGTTCTTCAAGGACCATTTTCTCTTGAAAGATATGAGAGGTCTATTACTTTGAATATTGAAGACACTTCATGGTGGATAAAATGTTTTCCTGTTATAAAAAAAATTATATTTGCGCTAATACTCATAATCTGGGTTATCGGAATATTAAAAAAACCTAGATTTGCAAAAGGAAGAGTTGTAACATATAAAATGGTTCAAGATAGAGTTGAATCAAGGCCAAGAACTGTAATTTTAGCAAGTGACTGGTTTAACAGATGGTTAATTCCTTATCGCTCCGAAAAAAGGACAGTCAAAAAGATAACATTTTTACCAGGTTCAACTCAGGGTTCCATCACTATTAGCAAAAATCAAATAAGAAAAAATATCTATATTAACGGGACATTGCAAGATCTTTCATTGAAGCTTGATTTAAAGCTTGATCTTAACTCTACATTAACAGAAGAACGTGAAAATCGAACAGATTATTATACTTACAGATAGGAGAAAACCTTGATGCCAAAATGGACCAGAAATAATATTAATATGTTAAAAAAAACGCTTCAAATTTTACTGATTTATTTGTTTTCCTTTATTCTAGGCGTATCATTACTGGTGGAAGCTCGAACAGTTGCTTTGGTTTTTGATGATTCAGAAAGCATGTGGGGGGAAGTAGCTGGTGTAGCTGGTGTAGCTGGTAAAAAATCGCAACGAAAATGGATGTATGCAAACTATGCCGCTCAAGCACTGACAGCTCTTTTACGTGAAGATGATCATTTTATAGCTGTTAGAATGAGTCAATTTAGAGCTGACAAAATAAAAACATGTAACCAGTCAGACCTTGAAAATATACGAAATAATTGGAAGCCAAAATCTAAGACACCTTATGAAGCTGTTGAGATTGCTATGAACGAGATTTTAAAAAGCGATACATTGAAACAAGCAAGATTTGATGAACAAAAACAGGATTGGTTAATTATTATGACAGATGGTAAGTTCGGTATCAATGGACAGAATACCATAAATGATAGTGATACAAACAAAATAACCAAAAAAGTTGAATCTTTCTTTCGAAATACTAAAGGAAAGGTAAGAATTGCATTCTTTTTAATTGGAAAGGAAGCTAAAGGAGGGATAATTCCTGAATTATGGAACAGTATTTCCCCTGAACAAGTGAATATCCTACATGTGAAGCCAAATGAAATTATTGATAAAATGTTTGATGTTGCTGCATGGATATCGGGCCGGGATTTTGGAAATTATACGGACATTACAAAAGAGGGTAATTTAATATACTTCGACTCCTTGTTTCCTATTAAACGAATTATAATTTTTGAACAAGTAACGTCTGGAAATTTGACACCTGTTGATCTTGTTAAAACACCTGATAAACAACGCATAAATCCAAAATCATATTATATTAAAAACAATATTGAATCTACAGTGCCTCTATCTGCAAAGGTAACTCACTGTATAGCCAGAAGAATCATGCGAGATGGACCATATAAGATTCAGTTTAGTGATGAAATTGAAAATAAAGAAATTCAATTGCTAATAGAAACTGCTGTAGATTTTAAAATTAACCTTAAAGATAAACCGAATGCAAATGGTATCTATACTCATTGTATCAATGATAAAATTGGTGTGTGGATTCATTTTGTAAAGTCAGGGACTGATGAACCTTTAAAGCTAACAGATAAAAATACAAAGAAATTACATGTGGAAGCTACCTTAGGTAAGAAAAATGAAATGTTTCTTTTTGACAAAGCAAGGGAAAATTTTAAAGAAGTTTATTTTGATGTCTCAAAAGATAGTCAATATCTTTCTGTTGAAGCTGAGTACCCTGGATACCTTCATTTAAAATCAAATCTTTTAACAATAATTGGTGAGGATTGTATTGATTTGATAGTTACATTATTTGATGAAAATGGCAATATATTAAAGCCAGATAGAAATGATGGTTTTTATAACATTTGTAGAGGTGGTCTTATCAAGGCAAAGATTCAACTAACTGAAGACAATATTCCGCTTCAAATTGATTCGCAGTTACAGTTAGATGCATTTCTTGATGAAAGAAAAATTTTAATAAAACGTAATAATAATAAATCCCAACTGGTAGAATTCAAAGCTAACCAAAATTTTCAAACATTAAAAATCATAGCACAATGGCCCGGGTATTTAAATAAAAGAAAACTAGAATTAGTTAACATTAAGGCAAAAAGTTGTGATTATGGCATAGAACTATCAGATGATGAGATAAATGTGGTATATACTTATTCGAAAAAGCCGCTGCCTATTAATAAATCAAATTATTTGAAAGTAAATGTACAGGGGATGAATAGAAACTCAAACGTATTAAAGGCAGATGCTATTCCATCTGGCTTAATAATTACAATCAAAGACAAAAAACTTACAAAAAATAAACCGGAAATTACACTTTCACGTTTAAAATCAAATGATCTGATACCAATTCAAATTTATCGAAATAGTGACTACAGGGAGGATCGTCCATCAACTATTATCATCAGTTTACCCGATCAAAAAGTCAAAGGAAAAATGCCTAAAGCAGATTTTATTATAATTCCTAAACCAAGAAAAATGTCTTTAGAACCATTATCATGGTCTTTTTCTCTTAATAAACTAAACGAAATGGAACCATTAAAAATAAATGTAAAAATCAATGGAAGAAATATCTCAAAACAGGAGTTAGCTGAGTGGGAACTAACGAATATTAATAAGCCTAAGCGTTTGAATATGGATGTAAATATTGATAAAGATAAGTCAGAAATTCATGTCCACCCATTTCCATTCATGAAGACTTGCTGCTTAACAAAAACAGGAAGGTCAGAAATAAAATTGAACTTGCAGGGGCCTTTTCCATTGGAAAACTTTGATAATACTATTATCTTAAATATAGAAGATGTTCCATTCATTAAGAAATGTGCATTATTGATTATTTGTTTTTTCTTCATTCCCTTTCTTATTTTGTTGTATATTGTAAAATGTATTAATAAACCACGATTTATAAAAGGTGCTATTATCAGATATCAGCGCATTGATGAAAGAGTACCCAGAAGAGCAAGAACTCAAAAGTTAAAAACCAACTTTTTTACAAGGTATTTAATTCCATGGTCTGCTGAACGTAAATATATTGGACAAATAACATTTTATGCAGGAGAAGGAGATTCAATTATAATTAAGAAAAAAAATGAAAGGGATCGCATCTCACTTAATGGAACACCTCAAATATTACCGTGGTACAGTGATTTGGAAATCAGAATTGGTTCAATATTAAAAGAAGAACGTTCGAATGGATCTGTAGATAAATATGAGTATAAAAAAATATGAATTGGGTGAAGGAATGGAAAATAATTTAGAATATGATGCTTTTTTGAGTTACAATCATAAGGATAAAACTCAAGTTAAGGAAATAGCAAACAGGTTGAAAGAACAAAAACTAAATATTTTTTTTGATCAATATGTAAAATCTGGAAGTTCATGGCCCAAAGAACTTGAAAGTGCTATTGGTTCAGCTAAAGTTTTATTAGTTTTTGTTGGAAAATCGGGAATGGGTGAGAATCATGAGAATGAGGTAATATATGCACGAAATAATAAAAAGCGAAATATTCCTATTATTCCTATACTACTAAAAGATTTCCCATCCTCTATGAGTACACCATTGATATTGGCAAGATATAATCGTGTTATTGACATGAAGCATGATGACTATTTAGAAATGATTCTTAAGGCAATAAAAGAAAATGAAAATACGTTCAAAGCTGCACCACATAAAGAAGATATGGAAGTAAAAATTGTAAATGATATTATAGATGGCTTCAAAAATATATCTGCTGACTATATGCAACAACCAATAACTATTAAAGAAATAATTCCTGATCAAGTATCTAAATTAGAAATCGAATTGAGATATATAAATAATAAATTAGATAGAATAAGAAAAAATATTGACATTTTAAAATTAAATAAACTTGAAGAAGACTATGATAATAAAAAGCTTGAGATATTAAAAGAAATAAAACAAGAAGAGCTTTTTAAAATATTCAAATACCTAATAACATTAAAATGTGATAATTTTAATGAGCTGTATGAGTTAATTCGAATGAATAATCAAATCGACTTTTATATTTATAGTTCAGAAAAATATGCACATAGATTTTTAGCTTTACAATTATTAAGTGGAATAAAAAAGATCTTAAATAATGCACTACAGATTATAATTATCAAATTACCGCTTAAACTAAAAGGGGTTTTTCCTTTATTTAATCAAAAATTAAAAAAGATTTCTTTGGATAAACCAGTTGTTATTGTTTTTGAAGGGGTAAAATGTGAAAGACACTTAAAATATATAATGAGACTCTGGGAGGAACTGTTTAAGGAGAATTCAAGTAAATTATTAATGTTTCTATTTATTGAAAACACTAACTTAAAAATAGATTCAAAGCAAAAAATTCAATTTCCTAAAAAATATTCAAATAATGATTTAAAAGAATGGATAGAGCTTAATCAATCAGTAATTCTTTCTGGTAGCAATCAAAATGAACTGAAATCAACTATCAAAGAATTTATTGATGGAAACAATAGTTGTTCACCAGATGATGTAATAAGGAACATTTGCCTACAACTATTTGATGTTGAAGAAGAAGATGTTGAAAAAGAGGATTTTGAACAAATTATAGACGAGTGGTTTGAATATAGAACTAAGGATTTGTTATGGTAAAAAAGAATATAAAAATATCTGTCGAAACTATTGGTATTAGTTACCCCATACTTATAATAGGGCTTGGAGGGTTAGGTATTGAAATTGTTAGGAAAATTAATGATCATTTGCCTGAGATGGACATAGAGGGTAGTAAATTTGCGATACATGCATTTGATACAGACACTAATAGTTTTGACAGAAAAGATAAATTGCAAACAGAGTTATTATGTCATGAGGATATAGATGTAAATTCTTTTTTTGATGAAACTTATCCAACAGATCCTATTGATTCTATAAATAACTGGATAAACAATGCAAAAAAATATAAGAACTTTCACTTAACTAATGTAAGAGATGGCGGTACAAAAGGAAGACGTCATGTTGGAAGACTCGCATTTTATGAAGCGATTAAAAATAAAAAATTTGATGGATTAAAAAAATCCATTGATAAATTTTTTAAATTAACTGGAGAGAGATTTGGTCGTCCTGTTTGTATACGTGTTATGATTGTATGTTCCTTAGGAGGTGGAACAGGTTCTGGGGCAGCTCTTCCTCTTGGGTTATATATTAAAGAATATACAAAAAATAAATACTATTATAATAATGTAACTTTGTGTTATAGCTTTATTTTGCCTGAACTAATTCTTCACATAAAACCCGATCTTAATAGTTATAAAGATCAACTAATTTCCAATACGAATTCATCATTCAAAGAATTAAATATAATAAACAGTGCAACACGTAGTAAAAAACTAGGTAATATTATTATTAGCAATAAAAGTATTAATTGCTGTTTTCTTCATGATATAGAGACAGGTATAGAAACTGATCTTGAAGAAATAGCAAGGATAATTTACATTCCAATTTTTTCACAAATTAGTAATAAAATACTTCCTAAATCATCATTATCAGAGAATAAAAGCTTTTACCATAGTGCTGGTACGTCTATACTAAGATATGCAAAAGATGAAATAGTTGACTATCTTGCATATAGGGTAACAGAAAGGAATGTCAATGAGTGGTTAAGTATTGATAATAAGATTAAAGAATCTACAAAAGCTGATTCTGCTTATGAAGATGAAGATTTTGGAAAAAAATATATAAATGAATTTGAAAAATTGAGATCGATACAAGAATTAAACTCAATATTTGAAAAATTTAGATCGATACAAGAATTAAACTCAATAATTGAAAAATTCTTTGAAACTATAGTTAGAACCATGACATTGACATCTTCACAAAAATTCCATCCAAAGTTGGATAGATCATTAATAATTAAAGATAAAGATATGATTAAGGAAAAAGGCTGGATAATTGCTGAGTTACAAAAATTTGACAAAAACAGTAACGCATACGTTGATGAATTATCAGAAAAAATAATAAAACAATTAAATCTAAATCTATCAAGAAAAGTCAGATTTTCCGAAATTGAAGAAAGCCACCCAATAGAATGTCGATATTTGCTTTATAAAATACAAACAAGATTACAGCAATATATTGATTTACGAGAACCTGATGGCATTGATTACAATTTTAATGATTTATCTCATGAAAGTGAAGAATTGAATCAACAGATTGAAATAAGGGAAGAAACTGGATTAAAAATATCACAGAACAAGATCAAAAAAAATATTTTTAGTGACCAACTGACATATATCAATAAAATAATAGATAATTGGGAAGAAATGTTTAGTCATTTCCAAAAGGCTTCAATTACTATAAATGATGCCATTTCTAAAACAAAAAAATATTTATTACAAAACACAGTTAATGAATCACAAGAAATACAAAAAAGTAATGATCAATTAATAAGAGTGTGGCCAAATGAAAAAGAAATTTATGATTCTATTTTAAATGATAAGGAATTACAAAAATTAAATGAAGACATAGCGATTCAATTAATTGGGCTTCTTAAAAAAAATAAACATGATCAAGATGGCATAATTCAGAAAAAGATTAAAAAATTTTTTTTAGATGATTGTCAGAGGCTATTAAAAGATTATATAAAGAATGAAGATAAAATTGATATTACTATTATTGATGTATTAGAAATAAACTATGAACGTGAAAAAAATTCGAATGCTCAACAAGTTAAAACATTTTTACATTATATAAAAAATATTTTAAAGATACAAAAAATTTTAGCCAGACCAATGTACAATCTGTCAAATTCAAATTCAAAAATATTTTGGGGGATGAATCCGTGTTGCATTGATGCTTTTGAACGTGATAATCTTAATCCTTTTAGTAAAAGAAATGAATCTGTTATATGCAGCAATCAAATCAGTACGACTGATATTATTTGCTATCGTGAAGATAACAATTTATCAGTAAAATATCCAACAAATTAAATAATATCTACTAAATAAAGGAGATAAATATGACAACAACAGTTCCAACATTATTAGTCGGACTGGGTGGAATCGGATCAGACATTGTTGAACGAGTTTATAAGCTGATTCCAAAAGATAAACGAGAAGGTATTGCTGTACATGCTTTTGACACAAATATTAATGACATTAACGATAGAAAGTTTCTAAAAGATAACATCACTCAAACTAGTACGAATATCACTGTTGGTCAATATTTAGACCATTCAGATGAATCAATTAAGGAATGGTTTCCACATGAAATTCAGTTGCTAAAAAGGAAAACCATGACTGATGGTGCAGGACAAATAAGGTCTGTATCTCGCTTGGCTTATCATGCTGCAATGAGAGATGGTAAACTTAATGATCTTGAAAAACAAATAGGCAAAGTGTTTAAACCAAAAGGTGAAAAAAATGATCCCAGTGTTCGTATTATGATTGTAAGTTCTATGGCTGGTGGGACAGGAGCTGGTATTTTTTTACAAACTGCTTTATATCTGCGGGAATTATTAGAAAAAAAATTAAAAAAGAATTCTGTTTTGGTACGTGGCGCATTTCTTTTGCCAGACATTCTTGTTCATACTAATACAATACCTGATAATCAGTCCAACAGTGTTAGAACGAATGCCTATGCATGTTTTAAGGAACTGGATGCTATTACAAAAATTGCAGATAATCAATCTATTGGGCATCAAACAGTAAATTTAGAATTTGAATACCGTCCTGATCAAGTTGATGTTGAGGGTAGACAAGCATTTACAATTACAAAAGACCATTTGCCTTACGATTTTTGCTTTTTATACGATTATTTAACTAACCGGGGAGAACAGATTGAAAAAAAGGAATATTATATTGAACAAATGGTTATGACCATTTACCTTCAACTATTTTCTCCCATTAGTAATCAAAATTTTTCTATTGAAGATAATTTTATACTTGATTTAATAAAAGGTAGAGGTGGTAATCGATATTGTGGCGCAGGTTCATCAAGGTTGATATATCCGTATGATGATATTGTTGAATATTGCGCATTAAAATGGGCTGAAGAAAGTATTTCTTCAGAGTGGAGAAAAATTGATGAAGATCTTGAAGAAGAACTACTGAACTACGAGAAAGACCTAAATGCAGGTATTCAGCGCCAGGAACCTGAAAAAGAAAAAAGATATGTTGAACTTATTAAGAATTACGCAAAAGGCAATCAACCGCACCCTTTTTTCACACGAATATATATGTCTACCTTGAATATAGATGAAAATGGAAGAGAAATAGGTAGCAAAATAAATAAATTTATTGATGCTGTGACTGAGCAAATTTCTCAAATTTTATATTTGGATGAAAAATTTAGACAATATGAAGAAAATTGCCATGTAGATCGGATTCTGATCAGAGATCGAGAAAAAGCTGAAAGTGAAGTTGAAGAAATGGAAATAAATTTAGAAATATATAAGAATTATATTTATAGAATGGTACATGAACAAAAAAATTATATTGTTAATCAAATTATTGGAGAAGATTGTCAGTCTTCTGAAGGGCTTATTGGTGATGATGATTATCGATTAAATGTATGGATTTTAAGGCGACCAGAGCCTTTACACCCCATTGCTGTTAGATACTTTTTATATAGCTTAAAGAATATCTTTGATGTGGAGTTAAATTCATTAAACAAAATAAACAGTGAACAAAAAAAAGGAATCGATAATTATGCAAAACCTAATGTTTCTGACAATAATTATGAAACACCTGTAGAAAAGGTCATAAATGCTTTAGAACAAGGGGTTGTAAAAAGAGTTTTTCATAATAAATTTAAAAGTGTTATAAAAGATTATGAATCAAGATCAAACCAGCAATTACAAACACTAAAGAGCTACGCTTTGAATTATCTTAAGGAACTCGTTTTTTCAGAACTAAATAAAAATATATCAACAATGATAGAGGATTGGGATTATTATTTTCGTAATTTAAAAGGAATTCAAACAAAACTGAAAAATGAAATTATATTTCGGGCGAATGAACATGACCGTAATTCTGATCCAACAAAAATTTTTATTTTTGCAAGTAAAACAGACAAAGAATCGTTATGGAAAGAAGTTAGAACTTCTTTATCCTATGGTAGTAAATTGCCATCTGATATCAGTAAACGTATTTATGTAAATCAAAATAATTTATTTTGCAGTAGACGCTACAATAAAGCAAAAACAAACCAAAGTGATAAAATGGAAATTGAAAATAGATTTCGTTCTGATGTAATAGATTGGTATCGATTAACTATAAAAAAGCACGAAGAAATTAATATCAATGTACTCATGGCTTTGAAAAAACAAATAGAGAAGAATAATAAAAATTATCAAGAGATATTTAAAGAGACAATTTCAATAATTGACAACCTCGCTCAACCTTATATTTACTCAACATCTAAAAATGCTGAAGCTATAGCACATTGGGGAATTCATCCTAGTAGTTTAGGAGAGCTTACCGAAGATGAAATAAATGAATTTTTTGGAGAGGGAATAATTAGTGATACCGCATTTTCAATATATGAAATAATTAGGTACAGAAGTATAAATGGAATATATGCAGAAGAAATTCCAGCATTTAGTGCAGGAAGTGGAAAAAGGGATGTTGAAGCTGGTTCTTATTTTCGTGCGTATAAAGAAAGAATTCGTCAAATGAAAACAAGTGCTGAAATAACTATTACTCCTCATTTGGATAAACGCTGGCACTTACAGGCTTATATGCCTGATTTAAATCAAAAATTAGTAAAGGCCGATCATAACAAAACAGAAAAAGCCTTTATTTTAGGACTTATTCATAAACGATTAATGTCCGTTACAAGAGATTCAGTTAAAACTTGGGAGTGCCACACAGGAAAGGAAGGTCGCAAGGCGGTTATGAAAGGTGGTGAAAGCATAAGAGAAAAATTTTTTGATTTATATGATGCAGTGTTTCACAACCCAGCACATGTCGATAGTATTATTAGTAATATAGATAAAAAATGGGATGATGATATTAAAGAAAATATGAAAAATGGAAAAAATGGTATTCAAAATCATTCTTTTTATAAAGGATGCAAAAAATTACCACAATTTGACTTTGGTATTATTAATTGTATACTATATTTAACTAAAGAAATGCCATCACATGACCTAGATGAAATAACTGATCGCCTATTAAAAAGAACGATGGATTTAATATCAATGTATTACGTAAAAGTGTATGGAGAAAAAAATAAAATTACGGCAAATAAAGACGCAAAAAATTTTATACAACAACTATTTAATGAATCAGAAGTATTCAATAATGCAAAAAATGAGAATAGCTATGTTTATGAAAGATGGAGTGAAACAAAAGATATTTATACAAAGAATTAAAGGTTTATCATGAAAACATTTATCATAAATTTACAAAATAAATCATTGGATTTTTCAATTATCAAACCCTTTTTCTACAGCATTCAAGAAAAATTACTCTTTTTAGAGTTTCAAAATGAACCATCAAACACTTCATTTATCAATCAAATAGAGCATAACAAAATTGCCAAAAAAATTATTTATGAATTGCGTAAAGCTGCCTATCCAACATGGCAAATCATCTTTTTGCTAAATATAGAAGAAAGTTTGGAATATCCTGAAGGATCAATCAGTTTTCGTTTAAACATGATACAAGAGCATATCATATCTGTCCTAAATGAAGAAATAGTGGGAAAGCCTGATAGAATACTCGTTATTTTACTAGATTCATTAGATCGAGACTCTTACACAGGTACTCCAATAGAAACGACTCAAAGATTAATATGGGATATTGATACAAAAGGCTATATTTCAAAAAAGTCTATTGAAAAAACGGCTTTGAGTGAGAACCAAAAAATATTGGAAGGATTTAACTATTTTTTTTCTGAAGAACATTTGACTACAACAACAAAAGAATGGGATGAAAAGTCTGAAATCATTAATAATAATCTTCAAGAAGTAAATACCGATGGTGGAATTGCAAATATGGATGATACCGATTATAATAAAGATGTAATCTCAATACTAAAGTCATGTTGTAATTCATCTGTATTAAAATTAGAAGAAATAGTTGAAAAAATACAGATAGAATTGAAAAAGATAGAAAAATTGGAAAAAAATGATGTAGTTATTGAAAAATGTATATCAAATTTTTTTGAAGATAAAAGCTACGATATTTTTATAAAAGAATTTTCCGAAACACTAGAGAAATATTTAGAGAGTCGTATTGCATTTTTTATGGGAAAATCGCCTATAATGGACCTGCTAAAAAAACTACTTCGAGAATATTATAGCGTTATGTCAAATAACTATATTGACTTAACGTGTTTGAGATTGAAAATTCATAATGATGCAAATAATCAAATTCTGTTTAGAAATAGTATGATTGAATTAGCATACCTGCTAATTTTTTTAACAGAAAATGGAGAAATAATTTATCAAAATCCAAAAAGTTTTACTTCTTATTCAACAACCTTTTTTTATGTTGACAGAATAGATATTGACCAAAAAGAGATTCAAACAATATTTAAAGATTATTATAAATCATTGTGTCTTGCCAGGATTAAAAATGCAGAAATATTAACTTTGCCTACTATGGCCGATATGGCTATCATAAAAAATATATGTACATGTCCTGAAAATAAATACTTACGTATAGAAAAAGAAAAAAAAAAAAATTTTTTAAATCTATAGGAGAATGGGAAGAATGGTATAAGAACACAAAAGAATATATTAAGACATTAAGAAATACATCCAAAATTAATATTGAAAAATGTTATAATGAAATGATTAAAAAATCAAATGTTGAAGAAATTGAAAAAAGCATAAACCTTGAAAATCAAATAAATGAACTTGATAATGACATTGAAAAGTTAAAAAACCTGATAGAAAATGAACCTGCTGATAATACCAACTTAAAAGACTTTGACTTCTTTGAAGGACTTGATGAAATGATTAAAAATACCTATCAGCAGAAAGTAACCCTTAATCAGTTTATATTCAATCTATTATTATCGATTTCTATCTTTATTGTTCCTTATTATCTTGTTTTCTTTTTTATAAACTCATCATTTAGCGACATTAGTATTACAGCAGAATATGTATTTATCTTATTAGCAACATGTGCATTAATGATGATATTTTTATTATATCAAAAGAATAAGAAATTGAAAGCAATTTATCAAAAAGCATATTTTGAGAGTGCTACTATTATAAAAGGCATTCAAGATCATTTTAAAAGACGCATTAAAAATATTGAAAATCAATGCAATCTTAACATACTAGTAAAAAATAGAAGAAACTCAATCAGTCACTTTGAAAAAGCGACAAGCACGCGTGTACAAATTGAATATCATGATAAAGCGATTGAAGAACATTTACAGTTTGCTAGCTCTTTTTTGGATAAATTAGTTGATAGAGAAAATAAGTATGATCAATATGAAATTGATATTGATTACAATAAACCAGTTTATCTAAATATAGTTTATTCACCTAGTAATTTTGAAAATTCCTATCAATTAAAGACAGGCATAGCAGGAAAAAGCGAAAGATGGCTTAAATCAAAAAATATGCCAGCTTTAAAAGAAATATCAATAACCCATGATAAGGTGTATAGTAAGATAAAATGACTATATCTATTTTTTTGTTTAGTTTTAGTATCCTGCTTTTATGGATATTAAATTTTAGTAAAAAAAAACGTTACAGACAGATATTGTACCCCAAAGCTGCGTTATTATTTTCATGTATTGCTATGTGGTTGTATATAAAACCGATTGATGGCATACAGCAATATATTAATCAATTTATAGAAATTTTAGCTGAATATTTTTATTCATATACAAATTACTATTCTTTCCAACAACAATTTCCATTGTATTACAACTTAGGTATTTTAATTATCTTTGCTACTATAAAACTTACTTTAGGAGTATTGTATAAAATCTCAGATTTTTGGTCATTATTTCAAAGAGAAAAAGATAAACAAGATGATATTGAACAAGTTGAATATATAAATTTTCCATACAAATCAGGGGAAGAAGGTATATATTTGGAATATAAATGGATAACAACTGCTCAGTATATGGTTAGTATGAGTTTCTTTTCATTTATTATATTAATATTCTGCATTTATGAAGCTTATGTTTATAGTTTGAACCAAGTTATTCATATTCCAAAACTACCTGCAATTCCAATGCTGCTATTTTTTGAAATTTCATGGTATCTTGGTGGGTATACATCAGCAAATCTAAAGGAGCAAGAAAAGAAAAATAGGGATAAAAAACAGAAGAGGGATAAGGACTTTCAAATAGAAGTATGGAAAGAGTTATGGAAAGTTTATAAAGAATTGCATGAACATGCAAGGATACTCTCAATGCATGAGCCCAACAAAAAAGAAGACCAAAAAAAGTTAAATTTTCCCACGAAAGAAAGTCTATCTGCTAATAAAAACATAGAACTTAGAACTTTGATTAATCATTTAAATAATAAATATATTATTGATATTCATGGTTTTCAAATGCTTGAATCATTATGGAAACATGATGACATACTGATTTCAGAATCTACATTTGAGAAGAGTGCCCCGCTGGTTTTTGCCTTATTACAGAAGAATATAGCAGATCGAAATAAAATTATCATTTTAACGCATGATAATAATAGAATTGAGGGTTGGATAAATAATTGGATGAATAAAGATCTTTTCGCAAGCTACAAACCTAAAATAGTAAAAAATAGAATTTTTCATAGAGATGAAGATATCATTATATCATCTGTTCAGGATCTTCTGAATTATCCTATGGAGAGCGCAAAAGATTGGTTTGGACAGGCAAGTGTTGTAATTTCAATCAATATCTCAGATGTTATTTTTCCAAATATAGGAGATGCTTCAACTCTTTTTCGAATTCTTAAAGATATGACTGAACAAGAAGAAATGCAGTTTATTTTGTGGACAACAGAAAAAAGAAAAAATATGCTCGCTTCTTTATATGATTACTTAAGCATAAGACCTAAGGAGTTTCATTTTTCATCAAAACCACTTAATGAGCAATGCTATATGGTATGGCCCACTGAAGATGAATCATTACTTCAAAACCTTATATTAAAGAATTACCCCTATCGTATTAATTCTGGAATTGTTTTAAGTGTGCCTGCCTTAAAGAAAAACATTAAATCTATCCGAATGATAGGAGCAGAAAAAGAACCTTGGCGTGACTATATTGAAAAAATTGATATGTGGCTGACACAATCCTGGAAAACACATGAAATTAAAACTACACCCGGTAATGCTATTAATTATAATAAAGTACCTTATATATGCAGTTCACTAGAAAGAGACTTTATAATAGCACATGATACTGATTATAACTTAGTAACAACTTTATATAAAGCGATGGCTTTTGGAAGGAATGAAAGTTTTGTTCATGTTGTAACCTCTCAATATCTTCTTCGTGATTATTTTGCAGATAATCTGGATTTCTTTCTTGAAAGATGCCCGGAAACTATTTCTCTTGCACCTACTTTACTGAGAGAATCGTCTACAGTTGCTTATTATTTAATAAAGCGATTATTATTTACAGAATTAGATGAGGATGAAATATTATCTCACCTCAATAGGATTGAATATCATTCTCAAGATGTTTTGCATGAAGAAATAGTCTTTGACCGATTAATTGATCTATTTAAAAGAGTTTTTAATATTGACTATAGTAACAGACTTATTCTTAGGATAGAAGACTCTTTTAATAAAGGTCAATTACAATTTGAAAAAAAACTAAAATATAAAATTAAGCATGAGGTTGATAAAGATATTCATGATGAAGTTTATAACATAAAAGATTACGCAAACCATGTACTAAAAACTATTCCAAAAGATCATATCTATCAAAATTATCTTCCAGGTCAGCTTCATTCATTTGATGGGCAATTATTTAAAATAGTAGCTATTGATGATAGAACAAATAGTATCAAGGCAGAAAGAATAGAATCAGAAAAAACAATCAGTTATAAACATATTAATGATATAGTTTTTTATAGCATAGCTCCATTTAGAGAGACTATCCAAGAAGAAACTTTTAAAACACATGAAATATCAAAAAGGATATTTGAAGTTCATTATAAGATTACAACAACTGGATATTTTTCTTTTATGAATGGTTATAATTTTTTATCAGACTTCGGTTATATAGATTTAAAGAACAACAATATTACACGTCAATACAAACAAGGACGAATGCTTGGAATAAATATTGTTTCAAATGATAATAATGATATAGGTAATAATGCCTTAAATATATCCTTAACTCTGGCCTTAATATTCAAAGAATTGTTTGTTACAATATTTCCAGAATCATATCAGTACTTGCAGACAACAACGACTTTTGAAGCAAGTCATCAAGAAGATGACTTCTCAGATGATGTTTTAAAGCTAATTCCAAGAATAGAATTTGATTTAAATAATCCATATGAAAAAAATTCTATCATCCTTTTTATTATTGAAGATTCTAAAAAAGATATGGGATTAGTAAAAGCTATATATGACAATTTGGATTTTTTATTTCAGCTTATTGAAGATTATTTATCATGGTACTTAGATAAGAGTGATGCTGAAAACAGGTTTTTAACATATGGAACCGATAAACTACCGAAATGGATGAACTTGGAAGCTACAAGAGAGCTAATGAGAAGCCTTGTGGATCATAATCAATCAACTATCGGTAAAGAAAGAAATAGCAAATCTTTAAAAAAAGATAAACAAGTAATGGAAACCTCTTCCAAAAATATTTTGGGAACATGTGCTTTTTGTAAGAAACCATTTACATCTCCATATTTTATGCGGTTTGAAGATGGTCGTTATAAGTGTAAGGATTGTCGAGATAAGTCAGTTGATACCATAGAAGAAATCACCCAAATGTATAAAGAGGCAAAAGAGTGGATGATTACAAAGTACAAACTGCAATTTCAAGACAATTTTTTTGTAAAATTTGCTGATACGGAAGAGATTAAAACTGATACTGGCTTAATAGGAGAAACAAAATATAATGAAGATGAAGATAAATATACTATCTCTATTATAAGTAGTAAAGAATATGTCGTATCTATTGCCACAATGATCTATAAAATAACACGTATTTGGCAGCTTTGTAATCTTAACTGCGATAAAGTAAACCAGAAGGATAAACAACTATTGAAAGGTCATGCAAAATGGACGACACTCAACTTTCTTGAAGATAAAGATATTGGAGAACTTTTACAAGTTGATATAAAAACTGATCCTGCTTTTAAATCAATTGATAAATATCTAAAAGATTCTGGCAAATCGAACCTATTTGAGCTATTAAAGAAAGAATATGGAACAGATGATGAAAATTTGGATACGCCATTAAGTTCAGATAATGAAAAAACAAAAGGTATGTTTCAAAAAATAAGATCTATAATTAAGAGGATTTTCAGATTTAAAAAGGAGACAACATGAAAAATATTTTTGTAATTGTATTAAGCATTATTTCCTCTATAATAATTGTTAATGCAGAAGAAAAGGATAAAATAGTTGGTACAGTTGATTATGTATATGGCGATAGTGAATCTTTTTTAGATGCACAGAAAATGGCAAAATCTGAAGCTTTAAAAAATGCTATTGAGTCATATAGTGTATATATAAATTCTACAGTATCATTAGAGAATGGAGAACTCAAAGAATCTTTGATACGAAGTATAAGTGCTTCATATTTGGAATCGGTTAATTATAGATGTTCAGAAAATCGAAATGAAAGAAAGCTTCACTGCACTGCTGAAGCTCTTGTGTCCAAAAAAGCTGTTAATGAACTAGTAAAAAGTATTTCAGTTGATGGCACTCTTTATAAAGATCCACCAATACAAAAATTGCAGCCAAGTGAAACTAAAACAAAATTAACAAATACTAAAAAAGAGAAAAACAACACAGTCAAGAATAAACCTTTAAAGGACTCTTCTAAAGAGCATAAAAAGAGTGACTTGATAAAACATGTTAAAGAGATAATTGAAAAGGCTGTTGAAAAAAAAATGTCGTCTGTTGTTACAGAAGTTGATTTAGAATGGTTAGTTAAGAACAAAGAATATGAAATAAAAATAGATTTTGACGACATCGTATTATCAGAGTTAAAAAATGATTCTGAACTAAAAAAGCAATTAAACAAGCTGTATAAAAATGAATTTAGCAAAACCGGAATTTGTCCAACAATTTTAGAAAAATACATCTATAAAAAAAGTGTATGGGGATTTGAATTAGGGCAGTACAAATTTGAAGATGAAAACGTACTTATTGAGTCAGGTATTCGTGCTTTTTTTAAATATGTTGGAATGAAATTACTACCTAAGTTAAAATCCACAAAAAAAAAGGTGGATATAGTTGCGATTGGCTATACAGATCACAAACCCATTAGAAGCGGTATCTTCTATGATTTGCGCAAAAGAGCATTTTGTATTGATAATGATTATGGGTGTCCTAACAGCTTAAATAAATTATCCAACAGACCTCCTGCGCAGCCAATTTTTTTTAATGATCATAGGTGGGTTAAAATTGGGAACAAACTTGGGCTACAAAAAAGGCAGATTGGTGAATATATTTTCACAAATTGTGAGTTATCATTTGCGAGGGGATATGAAGCAATAAAATACATTAAAAAGCTTTCCAATGTCCTAAATAAAGAAGAACAACTGTTCTTCAAATACGCATATTCAGGTAAAGGCGTTGATCATAGATCATTAAATGGTGAGAAAAAGCGCAAAATAATACTAATACTTCGACAGTCAATTTATTCTTCTTATGAGCGATAGCAAATATTCAATACTATCTATCATTAAAATTTCAACCTAACCTATAAAAATGGTTAAACTTAGTTTAAATGTCAGACACCAAAAAGCGTGGAATGAAGACTGAATAACCATGCAATTGGATTTAAGTCAGATCCAGCCAAGAACTTGGGGATAATGTTGAGCTATACACTAAATCCTTTAATTTCAACAATACTAAAATCGCAATTTTCTAATAACCAAGCAATCAAGCGGGCTAACGCCGCTTATTTCTGGCCAACCCAAATCAATATTAACATCAATATCACCTCGAATACGAAATTTTCCATCAGATCGGACATATCCGCTGACTTCAACTGTGATAAAGTCA
>Ga0272440_1001322_pt1 | contig 20442 bp, 7 predicted proteins | sample SSMMMBAug17_FD_192440 | JGI IMG/M metagenome (GOLD analysis project Ga0272440, IMG submission 192440) | Marine sediment archaeal communities from Little Sippewissett salt marsh, Falmouth, MA, United States - SSM-MMB-Aug17 | ecosystem: Environmental > Aquatic > Marine > Wetlands > Sediment ...
AGATTTCAGCGTGATTATTAAGGCCTATAAAAAGGTTGAAAGCGGTGGGTATGTTACCAAAACACAGGCAGGTTCAGAAGGGAAGTTCACGATTGAAGGTTTAAGTCCTGATGAGGTTTATTATTTACGGGTGATGGCTTATCAGAATGGGGTTTTGGTGAAAGATCAATGGAGTGGGGTTGATGATGTTGGGGTGGATGAACGTGCTGGGGCGAAGGGATATAAGACTTTGGAGAATATACATTTCAGGTTTGTGGAATAGGATATTCGGCTATGCTATTTAATTTCCACTAGTCTAATGGTAACGAAGCGAAGGGATGCATTCCCAAAATATTGATATGTCATTTTTTTTGAAGTCGAATACGTAAATAAAATAAAACAACAGAATCAGGCAAAAATCAGTCTAAATTAAATAACGGTTGCAAACGCTTTAAATTGTGACACATTAAACTGGAATTCAAAAAACGATTTGTTTTGTCATAATAATTTATGTACGCCATAAACATTCAGTCATAATCACCACCTCATTTCTACTATTACTATGTTTAAGAGCAAATAGATTAACCAAGATCGCTTTGAAAAAACTTCCATGGATATTAGAGGTCTTGTATACGTCTCTTTGCATTCTTTTATTGTGATAGCAGCTGGCAGACAGTTTAGAAAAATTTGAATTAATTAGTTAAATTAATGGCATGGAATTTGAAATTATGTTTATCCTAAAAAATGAAATTAAGTCTGGTGAATTATGAAACTTATAAAAATTTTATTAATTTTAGATTGTTTAATGTTTATTCCGATATATTCAGGATGCAAAAATTCATTAATAAAAGATGAACGAGTTAATAACTTGTATATTCAAGAGTTAATTCAGCAAAAAAATTATAATCCTGCAATTTTATTGCTTGAAAAATCATATGCCAGAAATAAAGAAACAAATCCCAGGTTAGCCCTTAAAAATTCTATTTTATTGGGTGAATGCCATGAAAAGAATAAAGATATTAGTAAAGCTATTTTACATTATGAAGCTGCATTAAAAATGGTAATTAGTCAATATGGCAGGTCCAACAAAAATACAATACACATATTAAATGTATTGGCTAGATTATATCATGATACTGGACAATATATAAAAGCAAAAAGCTATTGCCAACAATCTTTAGAAATTTGTAAAAAAATACTTCCATCAGAAAATAATTCTGAATATTCAAAACATTTAAACATGATGGCAATTATTTACGAATCATTAGGTGACTACAATAAAGCAATGAGCCTTTATAAAGAAAGCCTTAAAATACTGACTGATAATGATATAACATGTACTATCCAACAGGCAAAAATTATCAATAATATTGCTGGTATTCATTTAAGGAAAAAAGAATATAAGGAGGCTGAAAATAAATTTAAAAAAGCGCTTTCAATTGATATGATATTAAATGGTTCTGATGCCATTGAAACAGCAAGGGATTTTAACAATCTTGGGATATTATATAAATCCACTGCATTATATGCAAAGGCTGAAGCCAATTATTTAAGTGCTGTAGCAATTTATAAGAAAAAACATGGCAGCTTTCATTTAAATGTTGCAATGGTTTTAAATAATCTTGGAAATATTTATGAAAAAACAAATAACTATAAAAAAGCAGAATCTGTTTTATCGCAAGCTTTGGTTATTGCCGAAGCAAACAAACATTTTGAATTAATTTGGCATATTCAAGACAGCTTTAGAGATTTATATGAGGCTCAAAATCAGCCGGATATTGCAATTTATTTTGGAAAAAAGGCTGTAAATTCAATTCAGACTTTACGTTTAAATATTCAAAATATGGACTATAAGCTAAGAAAGTCATTTATAAAAACTAAGGCTATGGCTTATAGAAAACTTGCAAACCTTTTAATTGCTCAAGGACGCTTTCCAGAAGCCAGATATATAATGGATCTATTAAAGGAAGAAGAATATCATGAATTCATGGGGGGGGATTTTAGTCGCGGATCTAAGAAAAAAAGAGACTATAGCAAGAATAACTCAGAAGGCTTATTTAATCGTGTTGAACTGAATTTAGAAAATGAATCCACCAGCATCTTTGCCATTGATCAAAAATTTGAAGAAACACAAAAATTACAAAGGTTACGTGTAATAAAACAGCAAGAAGCACATAAAAAATTTTCATTTTTTTTAGAAAAACTTAAATCAAATATTATTCAACATGAAGATTCTCTTACAATTGTTGACCAAATTGGCAAAACAAAAAAATTTGAAGATTTAACCCTCTGCGCAACATTAAAGGATTTAAATGATTCAATTCATCCAAATAATTCAAATATCTTAAAAGCGATTGTTCTACATTATCTGGTAACCAAACAAAATTTAAATATTATTCTGACAACATCTGTACGCTCAAAAGGTTATCAAGTACCAATAAATAAAACAGATTTTAATGATACTATATTTAAATTTAAACAACAACTCTTAAACATTAATGATAAAAAAGGGTATTTGTCTTTATCAAAAAAATGTACCAAATAATTTTTTCTCCTGTTGAAAAAGATGTAAATGAAACCAGGGCAAATATAATTATGATCTCTTTAGATGGTGTATTAAGATACATCCCAATTGGTGCCCTTTATAATGATAAAGAATTTCTTGCCCAAAAATATATGCTGACTATATATTCACCATATGCAGATAAAAGCCTGAAAGACAAGCCCAAATTGCCATGGTCAATAAATGCTATGGGAGTTACAAAAAAATTTGAACTTAATGAATTTGAGAGTTTTTGCGCACTTCCAAATGTTGCTTATGAGGTAGAAAACATTGTATTAGATAAACGCAAAGGAAAAAAAGATACGAATGGTTTTATTCATGGGCATGTATGGTTAAATGAAGATTTTACATTAAACCGATTAAATGATATAATTTTTAATCCAATTGTTACAAAGGATCAAGTTAGTATTTATCCTGTATTGCATATAGCAAGCCATTTTAAGCTTGATCCGGCAATGGCGGATAAATCTTTTTTATTATTAGGCGATTCAACAACACTAAGCCTGAAGCAAATAAAAACAAACAGATATCAATTTCATAATATTGATCTATTAACCCTGTCAGCCTGTGACACTGCAACAGGAAGTGGAAAGGGTGAAGGAATGGAAATCGATAGTTTTGCAACACTCGCATTGAAACACTCTGCAAAATCAGTTATTGCCAGTCTATGGCAGGTTCATGATGAAAGTACCGGTCTATTTATGCAGGACTTTTATAAAACATATACTGCCAAAAATGGCATAACCAAAATTCAAGCATTACAGGAAACCCAGAAAAAATTTATTGATGAAATAATTAAATGTAAGACAGACAATGTTTTGACGAAAAAGGGCAGGGAAAATATCGATATAGCTTCTGATATAACTCATTTATCGATATTCAATAATCTGGATTTTTCCCATCCTTATTATTGGGCACCATTTATACTCATTGGAAATTGGTTGTAATTGTCCTGATAATCTGGATTTATTAGAAGATAAAATAAAAAACTGTTTTATCAGAAAAACAGTTTTTTGAAGTAAGGTTTTGACGATATGAACATCATTTATTTAATGATAATCAATAATGAATATGAGTAGCTATGCAAATCGAAATTATTTTTATTATTTATGCGCTTATTTTCAGAATTTGTGTAATGATAACTGGAATTATCAGCATCATTTTGGGATATAGACTTTATGTAGAAGGGTTATTCTCGGAACATAATTTAAAAAGTGCAAGCTTAAAGGCTTCCATTGGTGGTTGGAAACTGGCATTAAAAAATGCTGGTCCAGGGACATTTTTTGCCCTTTTTGGTCTGATTATTATAATTTCCATGATACAAAATGGCAATCCAGAACTGGTATTAAAAAAATATTCAAATCAAGGAGAAAGCGCTCAATCACTGACAAAGGGAAAGGCTCAAAATGCAGGTGATGCAAGTAATAATACAATAACAAGTGTGCATATAAGAGGTCAACAAAATCAAAAATGTGTGTTTTGCGCTTTACTTGACAAAACTGAACAATGTCGAAAAAATCAAGATATTGGTGGTGAAATAAAGGCCTATAAAAAAGCACTGGAACAGATAGCTGACCCATTAAATGAACTTGCATGGCTATGGTATGAAAATGACAATAAAAAATTACAAGAATCATTAGTATTAATACAAGCGGCAATAATTTTCAAACCTGATGATGCTGATTATTGGGATTCTATGGCTGAAATTCTTTTTAAATTAAAGTCTTATAATCAGGCATATAATGCAATTATTAAGGCTTCAAAATTAAATAATGAATATGTCAAGAAAATTACAAAATTTCAACAGATGATAGATTAATGAAAAGCAAATTCATTCAACCTGCTCCATGACTACTTAATTATCAAGGAAGCCCCGGAAACCAGGGCATTTTTGAGCTTTTTTCTTTTTGTTCTTCGGATATTTCCAGCTGAATATCAGCTAAATTATCACTACTTTCATCAATTATATTAACATCAGGTAATAATGCTATATCTGTTTTTTCTTCGGAAATTTGCTCTAGTGGAGTAGATAGAAATAATAAATCTACTTCAATTTTTTCATTGGCCACTTTCAGGTACTCTGGGTCTACATTTAAACTATTCATATATTTAGCTGTGCTTTTTTCATCAGTTTGTTCACCTGCAATTAACTGATTCTCAGAATCACGATATGGTTTTTGAGCAAGTCCTTGATTTTGATCAAGGCTTAATTCTTTTGCTGATTCGTTATCAGATGCCTGATCCAATTTTTTCTCAACACTGTTTAGTTGATTCTGATCTGCCTCCTGATCATTTAAACTTGTGAATACATAATTATCATTAACATTTATTGTGTTACTATTATTGCTTTCCTGATCTTCATTTTCATAATTAGAAGTCGTTTGTTTGTCTTTAATAATTGAATCAGAGTCTTTTTCGGATTCAAAATATGTCTCACCTGTTTTATCTGTATTTTCATTGTTTTTGATGTCATCAATCGTATAATCATTATCTTCAAGGCTAAACTCTTTTTGAATAGATTCAATTTCTTCAAGAGGTAATGGCTTAACTTCGGATGGCAGCATTCCGATTTCAACAATTGCCCATTCAAATTCATCAAGTAGTGCGGGTTTCTTAGTAAGAGCTGCAAGGCTTAATAATGTGAGTTTTGTATGCTTAAGTGTCTGAACACTTGTTTTTGTTAATGAGGCTCTGATAATAAAGTCAGAGCCCATGACGCCAACTATTGCAGTAGGTGTTTTAACTCGAAAACTCGAATTTTTATACTTTTTGTAGTCCTGTACCCTAAACCTTCCTTTACCAATGCTCATATTTAAATATGAAACACGTTGTTTTTTTGATGGAATATAGTCTATTCTACTTAAAGTTAATTTCGTGTTTGAGCCAAGGGTTAGTAAACTTCCATCATTAAATACAAGATTAATACGACTCATTTCCATTACAAATATTGTATCTTTCGTATATAATGGGATATTATAGGAAGTAAGAAATCCTTCGTTCATTTTATCATGAACAATATATACTTTCCCCTGTACAAAACGAACCTTTCCAACAGGCTTTCCAATTCCAGGGGAAAATTTTTTCTGAAGTGTGAATCCATCTGGAAGTAATAATTCTGCACATGTTATTGATGAATACATATTCAAAAATATACATAAACTTATTAAATTTAATGTTTTACAAAATTGTTTCATGATGATACCTTTATTCTAATCTAATATTTCATTCTAAAAGATAAACCAATAGAATTTTTTCTATAATCATAATAGTCAATATTTGAATTATTTCTAGTATATCTATACTCCAATGATGCCCATATTTTATCATAAACTTGTCTGCTGGTTAAAAGTTCAAATCCAATGGCGTTGTCATCTCTTTTTATTAGATAAGTGCTGTCCAGATAATCATGTCTTCGCTTTTGATATTTTCCAATCAAACTAACTGTTAAATCAAAGGGTGGTTTTATCTTAAAAATGTATTTCATTTTTAACTTTACTTTCTTATGTTGATATTCATGAGTAAGGGGGTGATTTTCTTCATAAATGATATTGCCATAAATTTTGCTGATATTATTTTTTATAGAATAATAGCTCTTTAGATTCAATTCATGAGTGTGGCCATTTTTTTCATTTTCTTCAAAATAATGATCCATTGAATAACTGTATGCAAAACGAAAAATTAAACTAGAAATATGTTTCCATGTTAAATATGTTTTTAACGTGTTTGATGACATATATCGGGTATTATCAAGCCAGTAATAAGCAGGTTGGTAATTAAAACCAATCCTGAAAGGATTCCAACAATATCTATAATATAGATCAAGTCTGCTGCCTGTCATATCATATTCTGATTTATCATAATGAACAGATAAATATTGGCTGTAACCAGCACCAATAAGATGAAGATAATCATCATAGAAATGATATTTTCCAGAAAAAAATCCCTGAAATAAAAAATCATCTTCATTGCCAACAGACAGGTATGGGGATATCACACTTACATTATCATCATATATAAAACATAATTTAGAATATAATGAATATGGCTTGAATTTTCTTTCATCATCTTGAATTTTTTTAAGCCATTTTTCAGCACTTTCTTTAAGAGTAATTGATGACGAATTATTTGCAAGATTAGTCAGTAATTTTTTTGATTCAACAAAATTTTGCATTTTATAATAGCAAATACCAGAATAAAACTGACAGGTTTCTTTTATCGCTTTGTTCATCATTCCGGCTTTAGTAAAATAATACAGGGCATTTTCATATTTATTTTGCATAAACAAACATAATCCAGCATAATAATGTTCCAGAAAGCTTTCATCTAAAATATCATTTTCAATAATATCAACAAACAATTGACCGGCTCGCTTGTATTGTTTCATTTTAAACTGTACTATGGCCATATCAAAATCTAATTTATACAACGATGGCTTTTTTTTGAAGGCTTCATTAAAATACTTCTGTGCAAGTAAATATTCTTCTAACTCCATGTATGTCTTGCCTAAAAAGTGTAAATATAATGGATTGTCGGGGTCATATTTTAAAGCGATCTTAAAATTTTCCAAAGCACTTTTAAAATCGTTTTCTCCAAGTGCAAAAACTCCCATATCAAACAGGCCATTTCCTTTTTGAACAGTATTATTACACCAGCCCGATGTTAAAAACACAAATATAATGCAGCCAATATATATAAAATTCCTCTTCATATTTTCTTATAATCCTTTATTTCGCCATTTATCTTTTAAAGTACAAATATTGATAAAATCTTCGTTTTTTAATAAAAAGAATTAATATAAAGACAATAATAATGCTATAGTAAATATGATAATTGATGATTGATTGTATTACACCATAAGCAATATTACTAATAAAACAATTGCTTACACTGGTAGCATTTTCATTAAATCCTGCCATAGGTGCTGGCGGAAGTTCATATGCCTGATAATTAGTCTCAGATGAAATTCTTGTTTTTCGTATCCTTTTTTTTGAGGACGCAGCAGCGCCTGGATGAAAACGCAGGTATACATTATTTTGCCTTACTTTTACCCAGTATCCTTCATATTTATACAAAATTGCACCAGATGTTTCATAATCATAATTACCCGTTTTCCATGACCATAATTTTTTATTAATAATCGGGTTGTCTTCATCTAGTTGTGCAATCGTTTTTATCTGATCATTTCCAATAATTGTTCCATATTCATCAACGATATTGCCTGAACTGTCATATATTAGCACCTGAATTTTATTCCAGGAATAATTCCTTGCATTTGGACAGGCGATCATATTCCAGCCATTGAAACTATCTTGATTATATCGTAATTGAACATCAATTGATTCACTGAGACTTACAAACACACCATTGACCTTACAAGCCATTCCATTTTTTGCCAGTATCCAAAATGACTTTCCAGGTTCAATATTAAAGTTCTGATTGCATTCAATATATCTACCATCATTTAATGTAGGATCATATGTACCAATTCTATAATTATCAGTATCATAATGATGATTCATTTCATTACCTAAAACCGCCATTGATGATGGATTATCTGGCCATTGAACAAATGAGACCATTCTAAAATTCTTAACTTCAGCACTTTGGCCAATATTTACTTTTTCATCTAATTCAGAAATACCAATAGTAAAAGTACTTTCATTCTTGAAAACTGGATCATCATCACAAAAATCATAATAGGCAACCGTCCATGCGTATTTCATACCTGTAACCAATCCTGAAATTTTATATGATTCAAGATCTTGTCCCAAAGACTTATGACAAAAAGGCACATTAAATTCACTGCATTGATAGGGTTTATGCAATGTTCGTATCATCCAGTATGTGCATGTATGTGGATCATTGTCCGGATCATGATATGTTCCAGCTTTTAAAGTCACCTCATTTTCAAAAATCAGTTCATCATCTGATGGGAATATCTGTTCAGGAATATCAGGGAATGAATTCTCTTTTTGGGCTTTAAAATAAACAGATATGTCATGATTTCTGGTTATATTATTAAGCGGATATTGATTATTTGAAGTTTGAATAATATTGCCATCAAGATTTAAATAGTCAAATTTATAACCATTATCAGGGGTGAATGAAAATAGAATATTCTCTCCAGAATTGACATAAGTTAAACCTTCAGGCTTAATACTTCCATTTATAGCACTTGCATTTATAGCATATTGATTGCGCTTATAGCTTACAAAAATAGTATGATCTGAATTAATATTGGGCAATAAATATTGATCATTTGATAATGTTTGCGTCTCTGAATTTAGCAAAAACTGATCTAACTCATAGCCTGTTTCTGGCAACACAGTAAACGTTATACTTTCATTCTTTTCGGCATTAAATATACCAGTGGGAGAAATTTGTCCGCCTGTGCCTGATGTGGCGACTATCGTGTAATAAGTTTGATTATCTGCCAAAACCACAAAATCAAAGGATTCCGATTTTTTCAAATAACCAGCATCAATAACAGTGAGCGTAATTTTTGCTTCACCGCTTTGATCTGCAACAGGAGTTATAGACATTGAGATCTCTTTTGGACCGCCTGCTGCTGTTGTTACAGTGTAAAAGACTGGCAAGTCACCACCTAAATCAATATTTTTATCAGGAACAAGGTTTTGATTAGCGGATTTCGCCCAGATATTCAAAGGGCCATCATCAGTGTCTGATATCGTAAACTTGATCAAATTTGATTTCTGTCTCATGTGCATAATTTGCTTATTTATTTGTGAAATAGAAGGCTCATTTTTATCCACAATACAAAATAGCCCCTCTGATGTTTCTTTCTCTGGACGATTGATTGGCGTAATTTTTATCATACAATTGACTGAAGCAGGTTTTGGAATAGGTTGTTCCCATTTATAATGACCATTATTTTCAACAGGTTCAGAAGTGAGTTTTTTAAAAGTACCCTGTTCTCCCCCCTCATATGAAATACTTATGATTACTCTTTCATTTTTATCTACAGCAAATGAATCCCAAAGCACTGTCAATGTCTCACCAATGTTCCATTTTGATGCCTGCCTTGGTGATAAAATAATTAAATTATCATATGATCGAGACTGTCCGGAGCGCACAGCACGGACAAGATAATTGGACGACTTATTTAAGAAGTAGTTATTGTAGCCGCTTTGAAAAGAAACACCCCATGCAGAACTGCTATTGTTGACGCGAGTTGTAGACGACCAGTAAAAACTCGTTCTTATATTCGGAAAAAAATTATTTGATATGGAAGGATTATACATAGAATAATTGACGATCGATTTAAGTTCCTTTAAACCAGGTAATCTCCAGTCTTTATAATTTGACAGCATTAAATTTTCACAATAGGCGATTGCTGTTTCCCATTTATTGGATTCAACTGGTTCAAATCTTTCCCACATCAAACCGGTTGTTATATCTGTTACTGTTTCGTTATTGTTAATGATCAAGTTATCAAATTTAAGGGGATTTTCCGAGCGTACAGCACGGACATAATAAGTATGATTTTTGCTATCGTAGGAATCTTGTCCATATTGAAAATTCACTCCCCATGCTTTGTCTGGATCGTCAGCATGGGTTGTAGACGACCAGTAAGAATCCGAAATGATATTCGGAAAGTAAGAATCTACAATTGCTGCATTAAATGAATCATAATTAACAATTGACATCAGCTCATCAATTGAAGGCATTCTCCAGTCAGTATAACCACCGAATTCATTGGTGTTTAATTCTTTAATAAATTTTTCTGTATTTTCAATATTAATTCCTGTATAGCCTGCATCTCCTCCATTTGTATCAGGGTTGTTATCATACCATGCATATTTATTCTCCTTACCATGTAGATAGCCATCATCTGTTTTAACCTCCCAGATTAAGCCTGTTACATTATCCCTGACCATATCCCAGGTGGTCGCAGAATATGAAAGTTCATTTCCTTTGCTATTAAGTTTAGTAAATGACATGGGATTGATATTGTAATTTGCATCCTGACCATAAAATTTTTCGCCTTTGCCAGGGCAGTCAATTTCTTTATCATTATCATAACAAGCTGTCTGACCTGTCCCTGGAACTGGAGATAAAACTGTTTGTGATAAATTATATTTTTGTGGGGAAACAGTTACAATAAAAGATGTAAAATCTGTTAAATATCCAGCATCATTAACAATCAATGTAATTGTTGATTCGCCTACATTATTTGTATGAGGTGTTATCATCATTGAAATGTTTTTTGCCCCGTCTTTTGCTGTTGTCACAGTATAGAAAACTGGCAAATCACCACCTAAATCAATATTTTCATCAGGAACAAGTATTTGATTTGAGGATTTGGCCCAAACATTTAAAGGGCCATCATCAGTATCTGAAATAGAAAAGGTCAGTGGAATTGAAATTGACTTTTGATTTAACGCTAAAAATTGATCATCAATCTGAGTAATAGTAGGTTTTTTTTCGTCAACAATAGAAAATAGTCCTTCTGATGTTCCCTTGTCTGAACTATTGATTGGCGTAATTTTTATCACACAATTAACTGAAGCAGGTTTTGGAATAGGCCAGTCATAAAAGCCTCTATTTTCAGCATGTTCTAAAATTTTTTTAAAAGTTCCCGGTTTACCGCCTTCATATGAAATATCGATTTGGACATTTTCATCTATATCAGCGGTATCCCAAATTATTTTCAATTTATCACCAATGATCCATTTTGATGCCTGCCTTGGTGATAAAATAATCAAATTACCATATGACCGAGACTGTCCTGAGCGTACTGCCCGGGTATAATAATTTAACAACTTAGTTAAGTAACTATCGGAGCCATTGTCAAAGTGTACACCCCATACATCGCTGATATTGTTGGCGCAAGTCGTAGATGACCAGTAATAACCATAATAACTCGATTTTATATATGGAAAATAGTTATTTGAAATTGAAGGTTTATGCATTGAATAATTGACTATCGATTTAAGTTCTTTTTGAGAAGGCAATCTCCAGTCACCATAATTTGACAGTGTTAAATTTTCACAATAGGAGATTGCTGTTTCCCAATTCTTTCGATCTTTTTGTTCAGATCGTTCCCACATCAAACCGGTTGATATATCTGTTATAGTTTTATCATGATTAATGATCAACCTATCCAATCTCCGCTTTTTTTGTGATCGTACTGCACGAACACTATAAAAAGATGGCTTGGAAATATAGTTATCGGAGCCGTTGTTAAAATAAATACCCCAGGCATTTTGTGGATCGTTGGCATCAGTTGTAGACGACCAATAAAAATCAGAACTGATATTCGGAAAGAAAGAATCAACAATTGCTGGATAATATGTATTATAATTAACGATAGAAGTAAGTTCAGTCATTGTAGGCATTCTCCAGTCAGAATAACCACCATATTCATTACTGTTCAGCGTTTTAATAAATTCTTCTGTATTATCATAATTTCTTGTATAACCTGAATACCCTCCATTTGTATCAGGATTACTATCATACCATTCGTATTTATTATCCTTATCATGAACAGAGTCATCATCTGTTTTAACCTCCCATATTAAGCCTGTTATTTTATCCTTGACCATTAACCAGGATGTCGCTGTATATGGAAGTTCAACGCCATTGTTACCCAGTTTTATATATGACATGGGATTGATATTGTAATTTGCATCCTGGCCAGAAAAATTTTCGCCTTCAACAGGGCAATCAATTCTTTTATTAATATCATAACAAATTTCCTGACCAGTATCCGGTACCGGAGAATAAATTATTTGTGAATTATTATATTCTGGTGGCAGAACATATATATCAAAAGATACTGAATCAGTTAAATAACCTGCATCATAAACAGTCAGTGTAATTGTAGCGACACCGACTTGATTTGCCATAGGTGTAATCGACGTTGATATTTCTTTGGCACCACCCTTTGCTGTTGTTACAGTATAACAAACTGGTAAATCGCCACCTAAATCAATAATTGTATCAGGAACCAGTACTTGATTAGAGGATTTTGCCCAAACATTCAAAGGGCCATCATCAGTATCTGATATAGAAAATTTGATAGAAGTTGAATTTTGACTTAAATCTGAAACTTTATCTATAATTTTAATAGAAGGCGCCTCTTTATCTACAATACAAAACAGCCCCTCTGAAACTTTATCTATACGATTAACTGGTGTAATAGCGATCATACAATTAACTGAAGCAGGTGTTGAAATTGGAATATCCCATTCATATAAACCATCATTTACAGTATTTTGAATAATTGTTTGAAAAGTCCCCTGTTTACCGCCTTCATATGAAATACCGATTTGTACATTTTCATCTATACCAGCAGTATTCCAACGTACTGTCAATGTATCACCAATGAACCACTTTGATGCCTGCCGTGGTGATCGTATAAACAATTTACCAGACGACCGGGACTGTCCTGAACGTACTGCACGGGCATAATAAGAATGTGACTTTTTGCCACTGCCGTCATAGCCATTTTCAAATTTTACTCCCCACGCATGGTCGGTATTGTTAGCATTGGTAGTAGACGACCAATAAAAATCCAACTTTATATTTGGAAAAAAATAATTAGATATAGAAGGATTAATCATTGAATAGTTGACGATTGACTTGAGTTCCTTTTGAGAAGGTAATCTCCAGTCATGAAAATTTGAGAGCGTTAAATGCTCACAGTACGAAATTGATGTTTCCCATGCTTTTACTTCTTTTGATTCAAACCTTTCCCACATCAAACCTGTTGTTATATCTGTTACGCTCCTGTCATTATTAATGAGCTGTTTACTACATAAACTGGCTTTTCCTGAGCGCACTGCACGAACTTTATATTGATACGATTTAGTACGGATGAAGTCCCCGCCATGATCGAAATTTATACCCCATGCATATTGGGAGTCATTGGCGTAAGTTGTTGATGTCCAATAATACCATGAAATAATATTTGGAAAGTAAGACTCAACAATTGCTGGATCATAAGAGTTATAATTAACTATTGAAATAAGCTCATTAATTGTAGGCAATCTCCAATCAGAATACCCACCATATTCATTACTGTTTAATGTTTGAATAAATTTTTCTGTATTATCATAATAAGACTCTGTATAACCAGCATCTCCGCCATTTGTACCAGGATTACTATCATACCATTGATATTCATTATCCTTATCATGAACAGATTCATCATCTGTTTTAACCTCCCATACCAAACCTGTTACATTATCTTTGACCATATCCCAGGTGGTAGCTGAATGTGAAAGTTCTTTTCCTTGACTATCAAGTTTCGTAAATGACATTGGATTAATATTGTAATTTGCATCTTGACCATAAAAATTTTCGTCTTTTTCCGGGCAATCAATTTTTTTGTCATTATCATAACAAGTAGCCTGACCACTCCCTGGTACTGGGGCAAAAACTATTTGCGATGAATCATAAGTATATTCTTGTGGAGAAACAGACAAAATAAAAGATGTCACATCTGTTAAATATCCCGCATCATTAACAGTCAATGTTATTGTTGCTTCACCGATTTGGTTTGCAATAGGAATTGTCATTGTAATTGCTTTTGGCCCCCCTTTTGCTGTTGTCACAGTGTAGAAAACTGGCAAATCACCACCTAAATCAATGGTTTCATCAGGAACAAGTACCTGATTAGATGATTTTGCCCAAACATTCAAAGGGCCATCATCAGTATCTGAGATGGAAAACTTGAGTGAAATTGACTGTTGTCCTAAATTTACAGATTGATTCTCAAGCTTAGTAATAAAAGGGGGGGTTTCATCAACAATACAAAATAACCCCTCTGATGTTCCTTTTTCTGGGCTATTCACTGGCGTAATCGCTATCATACAATTGACTGAAGCAGATTTTTCTGGAATAGGCCATTCAAAAAAACCATCATTTTCAGTATTCTCACTGATTGTATTAAAACTCCCCTGTTTACCACCATCATATGAAATACCGATTTGTACATTTTCATTTATATCAGCATTATCCCATCTTACTGTCATTGTCTGACCAATAATCCATTTAGATGCCTGTCTTGGTGATAAAATAATTAAATTACCATATGATCGAGACTGTCCTGAGCGCACTGCACGAACCTCAAGACCATAAGACTTAGAGCAGTCATCATTATCTACATTCTCAAAATATACTCTCCATGCGTTGTTGTTATTGTGGGAAAAAGTAGTAGACGACCAACAATGATAATCCCATGATGAATAAGTTATATTTGGAAAAAACTTATATGATATTGAAGGATTATCCATTGAATAATTTACAATAGAGAGAAGTTCCTTAAGGTTCGGTAATCTCCAGTCATTATAATTTGACAGAGTTAAGTTTTCACAATACAAAATTGCATCATCCCATCTTCTTCTTGTATCTATTTCGAATCTTTCCCACATCAAGCCTGTTCTTATATCTGTTACAGTTTTATCATTATTGATTATCAAATTATCAAATAGCTGAAGTTGTTCGGAGCGAACAGCACGGATATAATAAGAGCCAGGCTTATATTTATATTCAATTTTTCCCTGGTTGAAATTCACACCCCATGCATAGGTATTACTAGAAAATTTAGTAGTAGACGACCAGTAAAAATCTGATATTGTATTTGGAAAATAAGTATTAATAATTGCTGGATTATATGAATTATAATTAACGATTGAAATTAGTTCATTAATTGTCGGCAGTCTCCAGTCAGAATACCCGCCAAATTCATCACTGTTTAATGATTTAATAAAATCTTCTGTATTGATATTATTGTTTGTATCACCTGCATTGCCACCATTTGTTGCAGGGTTGCTATCATACCAGTCATATTTGTTATCTTTATCATGAATCTCGTTATCATCTGTTTTAACCTCCCATATTAAGCCTGTAACATTATCCTTGACCATGGCCCAGTTGTTAGCTGAATTTGAAAGTTCGTTTCCTTCGATATCAAGTTTGGTGTGTGACATAGGATTAATATTGTAATTTGCATCCTGACCATAAAAATCTTCGCCTTTGCCAGGGAAATCAATTCTTTTGTAATTATCATAACAAATGGCCTGACCAGTACCGGGTACAGGGGCAAAAACTGTTTGTGAATGATCATATTCTGGTGGTTGAACATATAAATCAAAAGATGAAGAATTTGTTAAATATCCTGCATCATTAACAGTCAATGTTATTGTGGTTGAGCCAAATTTATTCTTATACAAAGTAATATTCATTGAAATTTCTTTTGGACCCCCTTCTGCTGATGTAACAGTGTAAAAAACTGGCAAATCACCGCCTAAATCAATATTTTCATCAGGGACAAGATCTTGATTAGATGATGTTGCCCAAACATTCAAAGGACCATTATCTGTATCTGAAATAGAAAAGCTGAGTGGAATTGACATTTGATCAGCATCTATAGATTTATCATCAATTTTAGAAATAAAAGGCGGGTCATCATCAACAATACGAAACAGACCTTCTGATGATCCCTTATCTGGACTGTTGATTGGCGTAATTTTTATCATACAATTGACTGAAGCAGGTTTTGTAATTGGCCATTTATAATCACCATCATTTTCAGTGACTGTTTTAAAAATCACCTGTTTACCACCATCGTTAAAAATACTTATTGTTACACTTTCAACAGTGTCTGCACACTCCCAAATCACTTGCAAATCATGACCAATCAGCCATTTTGATGCCTGTCTTGGTGATATAATAGTCACATTACCATATGATCGTGACTGACCCGAACGTACAGCACGGGCATAATACCAGAGATGTTTATTCTTAGTGAGGTAACTACCATGGCCGTATTCGAAATTCACAATCCACGCATTGTCGATTTTATTCTCATAGGTCGTAGACGACCAATAATGATCGGACTTTATATTTGGAAAATAGTATTTTGATATTGAAGGATCAACCATTGAATAATTTACGATAGAGAGAAGTTCCTTTTGATCTGGTAATCTCCAGTCGTTATAATTTGACAGAGTTAAATTCTCACAATACGAGATTGCAGTTTGCCAGTTTTCTCCTGTTGTTTTTTCGAACCTTTCCCACATCAAGCCGGTTGTTATATCTGTTACCGTGTTGTTATTATTAATGATATATTTACCCAGTAACTGTGATTTTACAGAGCGAACGGCACGGACATAGTAGGCAATTGATTTATAGTACTTACTGACATCCCCTGCTTCAAAATTTACACCCCACGAAAGATTTTTACTGTAAGGTGTTGACGAAAAATATGGATTCGACATTATATTCGGAAAGTAAGAATCAATAATTGCTGGGTTATATGAGTTATAATTAACAATCGATACAAGTTCATTGATTGTCGGCATTCTCCAGTCAGAATATCCACCAAATTCGTCACTGTTTAATGATTTAATAAATTCTTCTGTATTGATATTATTGTTTTTAGAACCTGGATCTCCACCATTAGTTTCTGGATTGCTATCATACCAATCATATTGATTATCCTTATCATGAACAGAATCATCATCTGTTTTAACCTCCCATATCAGGCCTGTAACATTATCCCTGACCATATCCCAGTTGTTTGCTTTGTAGTCGAGTTTGTTTCCATTGCTGTCAAGTTTCGTAAATGACATAGGATTGATATTGTAATTTGCATCTTGGCCATAAAAATTTTCTCCTTTGTCAGGACAGTCAGTAATCTCATCGTTATCATAACAAGTTACCTGACCCGAACCAGGTACTGGGGTCATCATAGTTTGATTATCATCATATTCTGTTGGAGGAGCATATAAATCAAAAGATGTAACATTTGTTAAATACCCCGCATCATTAACAGTCAGGGTTATTGTTGTTTTGCCAAATTTGTTTTTAATAAAAATGATAGTCATTAAAATCTCTTTTAAACCGCCTTCTGCTGTTGTTACAGTGTAAAAAACAGGGGAATCACCGCCTAAATCAATATTTGCATCAGGGACAAGGTCTTGATTAGAAGATTCAGCCCAAACATTCAAAGGGCCATTATCAGTATCTGAGACAGAAAAAGAAATTGAAATTGACTGTTGATCAACATCTATAGATTGATCATCAATTGGAGTAATATAAGGCTTATTTTTATCTACTATACGAAATAATCCCTCTGAGCTTGCTCTATCTGGACTATAAATCGGCGTAATTTTAATCACACAATTGACTGATGCATATTTGAGAGGATCCCATTCAAAAAATTCATCATTTTCGGTCTGATCAGTAACAGTTTCAAAAGATCCCTGCTTACCGCCCTCATATGAAATACTTATTTCTACTTTTTCATTTTCATCTATATCACCCCTGTCCCACTTTATTTGCAATGGATCATCAAGAAACCATTTTGATGCCTGCCGTGGTGATAAAATAATCAAGTTTCCAGGCGACCGAGACTGTCCTGATCGCACGGCATGGGCATAATTCATATACGTCTTAGGGTCGAAATAGTCGGTTTCGTCTCCCAAATTCACACCCCATGCCATGCTGATAGAATTGGCATAGGTCGTAGACGACCAATAATAATCTGATAGTCTATTTGGAAAATACTTATTTGATATGGAAGGATCATATATTGAATATTTAGATAGAAGTTCCTTTTGATCAGGTAATCTCCAGTCATCATAATTGGATAGAATTAAATTCTCACAATATGAAATTGCTGATTCCCAATTTTTTTTTGTTTTTAATTCAAATCTTTCCCACATCAAACCGGTTGATATATCAGTTACTGTCTTGTCATTATTAATAACATATTTATCTAATAACCGAGACTGTTCTGAACGCACCGCTCGAACATAATAAGCAGTATTCTTATAGTAGCTATAAATCCTGCCATTGTCGAAATTCACGCCCCATGCTTTGTTTGCATTGTTCTGATCACGAATATTGGTAGTAGAAGAAAAATATGGCTTGGGATTTATATTCGGGAAGTAATAATCAACAATCGCTGGATTATAAGAGTTATAATTAACTATTGAAATCAGCTCATGAATTGCAGGCATTCTCCAGTCAGAATATCCACCAAATGCATCACTGTTTAATGTTTTTATGAATTCTTCTGTATTAATATTATTATTGACAGAGCCTGGATCTCCGCCATTTGTTGCAGGATTGCTATCATACCAATCATATTTATTATCCTTATCATGAACAGAACCATCATCTGTTTTAAGTTCCCATATTAAGCCTGTTACATTATCCCTGACCATGACCCCATTGGTATCTGAATATGGAACTTCATTTCCTTCAATATCATATTTTGTAAATGACATAGGGTTGAAATTGTAATTTGCATCCTGCCCAAAAAATCTGCCACCTATTGGACAATCAATTGTGACTTTGTCGTCATAGCATGTTGTTTGACCTGTATCTGGAACAGGTGCTGAATAGAATTCATCAGAGGAATTCAAATCATTAATATTCATCAATGAAAAGTAAATAAAACTCAAAAAGAATATTAGTTTGAATTTATGATAAAAATCGTTTGTTATAATCGTCACAATATTTTCCTTTCAACAATATATTTGATATTGATTATAATTATTCAATATTCTGTGTTGTCCCGATGAGGCTCTGGCATAGTTGCTTTAACCCAGGTTTAGTTCTTTTCGAACTCCTGAAGATGCACTAATAAATTAATATCATCATTCTGGGACTTTATTTACAGAATTAATAATGATATATTAAAATATCATAATAACCTGATACATTAATATTAATCTAAAATGAAAAGATAGCAAATAATAACATAAAAAATTGAAACATAATACTAGTATAAGATACGTTAGATCTTAACAGGCATGCAATAAAGATGCCTCAACAAAATAGAAATCATAAAAATACAACTATTAACTAGTGCAATAATCGGGTGATAAATGGTTCATCCATTAAATTAAAAAGAAATGTCAAAAAATTACGAACCCGAACATTTCAATCCGCAAATTTTAAATATTACAAAAAATACATGTCATTTAACCTTTTAATGCCAAAAATTTAGTCGTATCTTTACCTGGGGGATCCAAACTAACAGCATTTCTGATATCAGACCTGACATTACCAGGTTTCGTTTTACTGGCAGCACCCGAACTTTTTTTTACAGATCATTGAATGCCGATGTTGACATGCTGAACATTACAGTTGTGGTATCTGATATGTTTGATGAAACTGCTTCTGATGCCTTTGTGCAAACCATTATCAATGATGAACTCATTGTCGCAACCCCATCCCGACTCAAACAGCAACTGAAGATGTATGGTTCAACTCTACACACTTGATGATGATATACAATTTTCGGTTTGGTAAATTAGTTTAACAATTATTGAAAATGATCCTATGAGACAATTATGAAATAATTGATAAAACAAGTTCATCTTTACTATAATGGAAGATATTGGTGGCGCGAACCCCTAAAAAAAATATTACTGACAAAAAAATATTCCTTATATGAAAAAATTTCAATTGCAGTGAAGATTGCTTCTATAATAGAAGAAATTCATTCTGTCCATATTATTCATAAAGATATAAATCCTGGAAATATAATAATTAATGAAGATACAGGTAGAATAAACTTAATCGATTTTGGAATTTCTACGCAATTATCAATTGAGAATTTGGACTTAAAAAATCTCGCATAGGTCTATAAGTATATGCATGGTCAAAAAACTTTAATAACAGTTAGTTAAAATACTATTTTATTTCTTTGGTAATATATATTATATTGGCAGATTGTCGCTTAGGAGTTAGGTTTTGCGTGCGGGAAGCGGTTTTTTCTATTGGGCGAGATATGGCGGGGTATGGCGAGGTATGGCGCAATGGCATTCGGACAATAAAATGAATACGACTTAACAAATTAAAATAAAAAGAAATTATTTTTTTTCTTGACAACGCTCTTTTTTATGTATACAGTACAA
>Ga0272440_1001323_pt1 | contig 20440 bp, 20 predicted proteins | sample SSMMMBAug17_FD_192440 | JGI IMG/M metagenome (GOLD analysis project Ga0272440, IMG submission 192440) | Marine sediment archaeal communities from Little Sippewissett salt marsh, Falmouth, MA, United States - SSM-MMB-Aug17 | ecosystem: Environmental > Aquatic > Marine > Wetlands > Sediment ...
TCCCCATTCGGTAAAGTCAGACAAGTCGGACAGGTCAGACCAGTCTGACTTGTCTGACCTGTCCGATTTTTGAAAATGGGGAAGTTATTTTTCGAGCATTCCTAAGCAATACATAATCATCCTACTTTGGTTTTTCCTGATCAATCACGCATGCTCGTGGCTCTGATTTATAAAGTAAGTCTTTTAAGTGAGCTACGATTATCAGTGAGCAAAAAAAAAACAATGATGAACGATCATAAATTGATATTTACCTGAATACTTTTTTAAAGATCTTCACTTTTAGCTTCATCATCATCAGCAGGAACCGATGATTTAGGAACGATGCTGTCAATATCATTATCTTCTTCTAAGAATCCATCTTCCATGTCATCATCCGATAAATCATCCGTTAATTCGGACAATTCATCTTCAATCATATCATCTTCATCAGGTTCTTCTTGTTCAACAGGCTGATCTTCAATATCTGTCCATTCTAAAAATATTTCATTGACAGTGTCATCCGTTTCTTTCATTAGTTTTATGACATTGTTAGCAATAGACTTCGCAAGCTCATAGGGCGGAAATAAATTGTTGGTACGTATCTTGCCAATTATTTCCAACATGTCTTTATCAATAACACCGGCCAGCTGTTCTACTGAATATTTTTCTTCAGTTGTCTCAACATATTGGCCTTCCCATTCCATTTGTTCTGATATGCGAATCTGATCTTTTTTGTCATTATAAGAAATTTTATATCGTTGTTTCATTAAGAACTCCTGTCTTTCTAAAATTGGATTATATTCAAAAATCGTCTTGAATATATGATGGCTTTACAAACACAAACGTCCATCAACAATGGTTTGAATCACCTTTCCCATGCATGTCCAATCATCAAAGGGCGTATTCCTGCTTTTAGATTTAAACATTTTTGCCGAAAAAGTTTGTTTCATCGACAAATCAATAATTGTTAAATCGGCCGGATAAGTTTTTGCGATGCGTTTTTCTGGCATTTTCACAATCTTTGCAGGATTAATTGACATTTTTTCAATCAGTTGAGAAAGGGTCAATACCTTGTCATGAACAAGTTTTAAACCCAATGCAAGGCTTGTTTCAAGGCCAATTATGCCATTGGCTGCCTGATCAAATGGCACATTCTTTTCAAGTTCAGAATGTGGTGCATGATCTGTCGCAATGGCATCAATGACACCTTCAGCCAGAGCATTTCGAATGGCCTCTCTGTCAGTTTCTGTCCTTAAGGGCGGATTCATTTTAGCGTGGGTGTCATACTCTAAAACAGCCGAATCTGTCAATGTAAAATAATGAGGTGCTGTTTCAGCAGTAACGGGTAACCCTTTATCTTTAGCAAATTTGATGGCTTCAACCGATTGTGCAGTGCTGACATGTGCGATATGTAAGCGCACACCTGTTAATTCACACAAAGCAATGTCCCGCATCACCATCACACTTTCAGCAGCATTGGGAATTCCAGCAAGACCCAGGCGGGTTGAGATAATTCCTTCGTTCATTACCCCAGCAGCCAGTTTTAAATCCTCACAATGAGAGATTATTAAAGCATCAAAGCTCCGTGCATATTCCATTGCACGCCTCATTAATTGTGAGTCTGATAGGGGTTGACCATCATCGGAAAATCCACAGGCACCTGCATCAAGTAACAATCCCATTTCTGTCAGTCCTTTCCCTTTACTGTCAGGACTGATTGCTGCAACAGGATGAACACGTGTACCACCAAAAGACCGGGCTTTTTCGATCATATATTTTGTGATTTCAGGTTGATCATTGATTGGATTTGTGTTTGGCATGCAGCAAACATCAGTAAATCCGCCATATGCAGCAGCAAGACATCCTGTTTCTATGGTTTCCTTGTATTCTTGACCTGGATCGCGAAAATGAACGTGGATATCTACAAGGCCGGGACAAATAATCTGGCCCTGAGCATCATGAACATGTTCAGCTTCATCTCTCGTAAATGGAGCATTTGACAATTCACTTGGTGCCAGGACCGCTGCAATGGTATTGCTATCAATATAGATATTTCGAACATCATCAAGGGATTGTTGTGGATCTATGACAGTCCCATTTTCAATTAGAATGCGCATTGCGAGTACCTCCCATGAGTAAATAAAGCAATGCCATACGAATGGCAAGACCATTGGAGACTTGTTTCATAATTAATGATTGAGGGCTGTCTGCTAAATCAGATGACAATTCAACACCGCGATTGATCGGACCTGGATGCATAATGAATGCATTTTTGTTCATCGATTTGAGGCGTTCATAAGTCAGGCCAAAAAAGTTTGCATATTCACGTTCTGATGGAAAGAAAAAATTGCTTTGACGTTCTTTTTGAATTCTAAGGGCCATAACAATATCTGCATTTGTAACAGCATCTTCAAATGTTCTTGCCACATGCGCACCCATTTTATCAATCCCCTGTGGAATCATTGTACAAGGAGCTGCAACAGTGACTTTTGCTCCCATTTTGGTAAACCCAATTATATTAGAACGCGCTACACGGCTATGAAAAATATCACCAACAATTGTTAATTTCAGGCCCTTAATTCGACCCAATGCTTCACTAACAGTCATCAAGTCAAGGAGACATTGGGTTGGATGGGCATGCATGCCATCTCCAGCATTGATAACAGATGCATTCAAATGCTTGGAAACAAAATGCGGTACACCCGATGATGAATGTCTCATGACAATAATATCTGGATTCATTGCCTGAAGTGTATTAACAGTATCAAGCAGTGTTTCTCCTTTGGTCATGCTGCTGCTTGATGCCGAAATGGAAAATGTGTCTGCACTCATGCGCTTGGCAGCAATTTCAAAAGATGTCCGGGTACGTGTACTGGGCTCATGAAAAAAATGAATGATTGATTTTCCACGAAGCGTTGGTACTTTCTTGATTGGCCGCTCAGATATATCTTTCAGGGTTGTAGCAGTTTTGATAATATAATCAATTTCTTGCTTTGAAAGCGACGCCATATCCAAAATATGTTTTTGATGAAAATGGTCCATGGATTTTCCTGCATTGGGGGTTGTTATTTAAGCAGATGTCCCAATCGGCTCCAACGAACATCAATGTTAATGATATTGGACAATGACCATTCAAATTCGCTGGTATCCCATGAAAAGTAGACAAGAAACGCTTTACCTTTTAACGCTTTTTGTTCTACAAATCCCCAAAATCGACTGTCATAGCTATGATCTCGATTATCTCCCATGACAAAAATAGAATCGTCTGGTACCTTTACCGGACCATAATTATCACGCGGGCGGTTCATCAATGGTGAACCTCTTGTATCAGAAAAATAAGCATGCGGATCATCTACTTTTTTACCATTGATATATACAATCTTATTTTTTATTTCCACCATATCTCCGGGTAATCCAATAACGCGTTTGATATAATCTTTTTGTGGGTCTTTGGGACATTTAAAGACAACAATATCATTATATTTTGGATCTTTTCCAGGAATGATGGTTGTATTGATAAAGGGAATTTTTACGCCATAAATAAATTTTGAAACCAATATATGATCGCCAATCAAGAGTGTAGGGATCATTGAACCTGATGGAATCTTGAATGCCTGTACAATAAATGTACGAATAAACAGTGCAAGTATAATTGCAATAATAATTGCTTCAACATTCTCACGCACTTTTCCTTTTTCAGGTTTTTCCTTTTTTGCTGCATCTTGCGGGATATCCGCAACAGATGTCTTTTCTAATTTTGATTTATTATTCAATCGTTTGTATCCTGTATACTGAATTTAATTATTAATGTAAGTTTTGTTGTGAAACACCCAACAAAAAAGAACCTTCCTGAATCCATTTTTTTAATGTATCAGCAATTTCACGTGCGCGTACCATTGAAGACATCGGCACAGTAGGAATTTTTTTTCCTTTGATCTGTATTTCCCCCTGTTTGAGCTGAGCATAACTGATTTGACCATAAAATTTATTTTTTCTGGCTGGTTGATCGTGACAATAATCAACAATTTGTGTGTACAAATCCGCATCAGAAACCGATGTGTATCTCGCCATGTCTTCATTTAATACAGGAATTGGAATTCCCAGGCCCACAGCCAGTGAACATCCATATCCCAATATTGAAATTCCAATTAACCAACGTGAATCCATTTGTTTGAGGTCTCCCATTACAAAAAGTGTTCCAGCCGGTTTCATGGGCGTATCGTTGGAAGCTCTTTTTACATCAGTGTTGTGCTGTGTACCATAAAAGGTAACATAGCCCACACCACCTCCCAAAAAAATACGTGTACCAATACCAATTGTTTGAAACATGGGGTCATTGAAAAGAGGGCTAAGTTCACCTGCTGAACAATAATTCGCATTCCCCATATTGGGTTTTAAAACTCCAAGATATGTATAAATGGTACGTTTGCCAGTATTTATTGCACAATTGTAGTTTTGATAGGCATTTCTGGGATTGGTTAATGTTGCCATAGGCAGGTCATTCAGTTTGACTTTACGTTCAATGGAACGATTAGGATAGCAATCTGTTCCATAACCGGATGCTTGCAATGTAATACGTTTTCCTTCAAGTAAATCCTGGATAACGTGACCACCACCATAATTAAACTCACCGGGATATGCTTTATTGAGAGGATCGTCTCTGCACGGTTCCGTTGCACCGAGATAACAATCTACAGCTGCAATACCTCCATAGGCAGGTACATTGTTCAATAAAACTTCTGATGCTTTTATAGGGGGCTGAGAATGACCCAAATTAATAAAAACACCGGATGAACACATGGGGGCAAATGTTCCAGTTGTCACAATGTCAACATCATGTGCAGCATCAACTACACCATTCTCTTTAACGATATCAATCATTTCTTCAGCAGTTACAACAACAACATTGCCTTTTTTAATCTTAGCATTGATTTCATCGTAGGTTTTTTGTATTTTGAATTTTTTCATTTGTTTTCTCTTTTTCATCATAATTCCGGTTCTAAAAGAATAGAATTAGCTTTTTCTGAAATGAGGTGCTTATATTTCGGGCATTTCTAAGCTATAAACCATTATTAATCAACTTTTGCACAGATTCAATCTTATCTAAAACATTGTATCGAATCCAATTTTTATCCCACCATTCCAAAGGATTCGTAAAGACACCTTTCACAAGAATGCTAAAATGCAAATGATCCCCCCCAGCCAGGCCAGTAGTACCTGTGTGACCGATAATATTTCCCTTTCTTACTTCATTACCCTGTTGAACCATCATACGATTCAAATGAGAATACAGGGAAAACAGACCAAATCCATGATCAATAATTACACTTCGTCCAAAAATCCCATTTTTTTCAGCAAATACAACAACACCATCATTTGCAGCAGGTACTGGTGAATTATATGTTGATGCGAGATCTATACCCAGATGAATTTGATGATCTACCACTTTACTTTGATAGTGATAAGTGCGTCGATCTCCAAAACCTGCTCTGGTAGCTGATTTGGGCAATCTAAGAAATGTATTTTTCCAGAATAAAATATTTTTGGATTCCTGGCAAACGGATTGAATTTTTTTTATATTCACGGCACGTTCTTTTTGGTTGACCATTAAGAATTGATCAATCAGACGATTATTTGTATCTGAGTATTTTGAAAATTCAGGCATTTTTTTTCTTAAAAATCGATCGCTTATTCGAATAATATCTCGTTTGAATCTTTTTTTACGAATATTGTAGGTCAGAGGAGATCGTCCTTGATTATGTGCTTGATCCTCAGCCTGAACATATATTTCTGTGCCCTCACCTTGATCATGAGAAACTGCGATAAAAGCTGTATAAACCATCTGATCTTGAAACAGACCGGACATGCCGGGAAAAAATTTATCTCCCACTTTTACACCATTTATTGTTTCTGATTCTGATACGCGATAAATTACGAGCCCTGAGCCTCCCTGGTTAAAATGATGTTTTCTGGACATGATTTCTATTTTTGGATAGGTCGTATCAATAGTAATTATTTTTTCTAAATACGCGTGATTACCCTTAAATAAATTTCGCCAGGAATAATCCCATACAGCAACTTTTAAACTGCCATTGCCGTCTGGATAAAAGTGTTGTTTCGGATCCAATGTAAATTTGAAGGTATGTCTGTTCTCCGAACTTTTACCTTTCCATAAATCAACTGAAAACGCTTTTTCATAAAAAACAGTTTCTTTTTTATCTAATTGAAATCCCACCCAAATTTTTCGAAGGCCGGTTTTTTCATCAGACACCTCTATGGATATCTCGGTGTTCATACCGCAATATTTCGGGCAATCCAAAAGTTTTATCTGAGGTTGTTCACTCTCAAATCTGATAGACAGCGCCCATGCACCAGAACATAAAACAAGCAAACATATTAAAATAATTAGTCTTGCTTTAATTTTTTTTAGCCTTGATTCCTTTTTTCGCATATAAGGTTTCGATTGAAAATTCATATGATATTCACAATAATTTTTTCTTTGCAATTAATTGCATTTTCGTTTCTTTTTACGCTCTGCCAAAATAATCCGAATATCATAACAGTTTGTTGATAAGTTATCAAGGATGTTTTTTATTTCATATTTTTTTATACATGGCTAAATAAAAGAATAAAAATTCAAAAACTTAAAAAAAAAATTTTTCCCTTTCAAAAATGATGCCGTTTTGATAACATTACTTAAAATTATTTATGAAATTACGATAATTAATTATGGAATGCAAAAAAATAAGTGTCTCATTTGAAAAATCTGTCAGGACATACCTGTTCAGATGCAAAAGTTTTAACCTATTTTCAAACATTAGCGAATTAACAATGGAGTCACAATGAAAAAAATAGTTGGAAAGGACAATTGGGCAATGGGTAATGGCCGACCACTGGTTTTTATTGGCGGCCCTTGTGTGTTGGAAGATGCAGCCATTGCTTTTGATATTGCCACATATCTAAAGGAATTAACACAACGACTGGGAATACCTTTTATTTTTAAGGCATCATATGATAAAGCCAATCGAACCTCAATCCAATCTTTTCGCGGGCCAGGTTTGCAAGACGGTCTGAAAATCCTGGAGAGGGTGAAATCAAAGCTAAATGTGCCTATTTTATCAGATATCCATGATGTCATGCAGGTCGCACCCGCATCAGAAATCTTGGATATCATACAAATTCCCGCTTTTTTGTGCCGACAAACTGATCTATTAAAGGCTGTGGCCAAAACGCAATCGTGTATCAATATTAAGAAAGGACAATTTTTAGCGCCCTGGGATATGGCTCAGGTGATCAAAAAAATAACCGAGAATGGTAATTCAAATATTCTTTTAACCGAACGAGGCACCTGTTTCGGATATAATAATCTCGTGGTTGACATGCGGAGTTTGCAGATTATGAGAAATCTGGGATACCCTGTTATTTTTGATGCCACTCACAGTGTTCAATTACCAGGGGGAGCGGGAAATTGTTCAGGCGGTCAACGTGAGTTTGTTTCTGTTTTAGGAAGGGCAGCAGTTGCAGCAGGGGTTGATGGTGTTTTTATGGAGGTTTATCCTGACCCTGAAAAAGCAAAATGTGATGGCGCAAATTCAGTATATCTGGATCACCTTGAATCAATGCTTAAGCAAATGATTGACATTGATTCAATTGTTCGTTCATAAATTTTATCAGAGGCTATATGTGGCGTTTTCCGGTTAAAATAATACTCATTGTGGTTATTGTATTCGTTGTTGGCGGAATTGTATATATTTTAACCAGTTATCGCTATTTTATCAAACCAGAGAATATCGTGGATTCAACAATTAAATCCCATATAGATATTGGTTTAAAAACTGTTCATCATGTTGCGTTAAAGAATGGAAATAAAATATGGGATCTGACTTCAGAATCCGTTCAACGCATGAATAGTCAGAATCATGTTTCACCATTGACATTGACATTTTATCAGGATTCAGGAAAGCCTATAGCGTTGAATGCCAGGCATGGTATTGTCAAAGATAATAAAGATATTGAAATATCTGGAAATATTATTATTACACAAGCGCCCTGGCAATTTGTTTGTGACGCCCTGTCATATTCATACACCCGAAATGAAATTTTTGGAAAGAAAAATATTGCAATAACTGGCCGTGGGCTGACAATTACAGCAAAAGCCATGGACTATGATTTAAGTAGCGGTCAACTGACAATAAATGGTGCTGTCTCACTCACTGTGACAGATATAACAGCAATAGAAATGGGACATTCTCAATGATACATGAAATTATTTTGAAATTTAGATATATTTTTTTTATCCTCATGTTTTGGTTGTTTGCCACTAATATAATTTTAAGTGCCGAAACACATAATAATCAACCTGTGCATATTCAAGCGGACAAAATGGTGGCATCACCCAAAAATCAATTTATTGTGTTTCAAGGTAATGTCAGGGTTACACAGGAAAACATTCAACTCAGTGCGGATACCCTTGATGTCTACATGGTTTCGTCAGGGAAATCTGTCCCCATTTCAAAAGAATCGGTACATAAGATCAATGCAAGCGGACATGTCAGAATTCATTGGAACGAATATCGAATTGAAGCTGAAAAAGCAATATATCTGCCCCCTGAAAATAAGTTGGTCGTGTCGGGGAATATGGCGCGTTTGTATCAGGGAAAAAATAACATCGCCGGCTCTACGATAATTTTGGATTTAGCAACAGATGAGATTGAGATTTCAAGCAAAAAAGGGGAGCAGGTTGAAGCAATTTATGAGTTTTCAAATAAGGATATGAAAAATTTGAGAACACATTAGAGATATTCATAATCATTTTATTGAATGATTATAATTTAGTATTGTTTTTTTTAATAAATCCATATAAGATGGTTAACATAAATGGCCACTTTATCCGTTCAAAAATTAACGAAAGTTTATAGTGGAAAGCTAACAGTCAATTCAGTCAGTTTATCACTTGAAAATGGTCAAGTCGTTGGTTTACTAGGCCCAAATGGTGCCGGAAAAACCACCACATTTTATATGACTGTTGGCTTGATTCGACCAACAAGCGGGAATGTTTATGTCAATGACGAAGATATCACAAAAGCCCCAATGTATATACGATCTCGAAAAGGACTGGGATATTTACCTCAAGAAGCATCTGTATTTCGAAAACTGAGTGTACAAGACAACATATTGGCCATATTGGAAACAATGGACCTGTCAAGAGATGAGCAGCTCAAACGAACTGACGCTTTGCTTGATGAGTTGGGAATAACGCATATCCGACATAATAAGGGCTATATGTTATCTGGCGGCGAAAGGCGACGACTGGAAATATCTCGTGCGCTGGCAACCAATCCAATGTTTATCTTACTTGATGAACCTTTTGCTGGTGTTGATCCACTGGCGGTTGTCGATATTCAAAATATCATCAAACAATTGACAAAGCGGGGTATCGGAATACTAATCTCCGATCATAATGTTCGCGAAACTTTGGGTGTATGCGATCGTGCATATATTCTTTCACAAGGACAAATTATTGAATCTGGATCTCCGGAGCATATAGCATCAAGTGAAATTGCTCGAAAAATTTATCTGGGAGATTCTTTTCGACTATAAAGCAAAACATTACGTTTGTTTTTTTATTAATTGTAATAACAAAAAGAAATAAAAAATGGCATTGGAACTCCAACAGCAACTCCGCCTGACGCAACAATTAATCATGACCCCTCAATTGCAGATGGCGATTAAATTATTACAACTTTCCCGGCTTGAATTGATGGAAATGATTTTTCAAGAAATGGAGGAAAATCCTACCATTGATGAAGTAACTGACATTTCCACGGGAGAGGCTGAAGATGAAAGACCCGATGTTGTGCCTGAAGAAGTTAAGGAGGTAACAGTTGAAGATAACCTCCAACATGAAATTGATTGGAACAACTATATTGATGAATACAGTTCATCGGGGAATATCAGCTATGAACCTGAAGAAAAAGACACACCTCAGTATGAAAGCTTTGTTTCCAAGCGTAAGTCTTTAGATGAACATATTTTGTGGCAATTATTAATGACATTTCCTTCACAAGAAGAAGAGGCTATTGGCAGCTTGATTGTTGGTAATATTGATAATAATGGCTTTCTCACCACATCACCTGAAGAAATATCTGAAACAAGCGGCTATCCTCTGGAAACAGTAAACAATGTTCTTTCATTAATGCAAACATTTGATCCAATAGGTGTCTGTGCCAGAAATCTTGAAGAATGCTTGATGATTCAGGCAAAAAATCTGGGCTTGAATAACTCGATTATTACAGATATTATCACCAATCACTTGACACATCTTCAAAACAAAAATTATAATGCAATCTGTCGCGCATTAAAAAAAGATCTTAAGGATGTCATCCTTGCAGCGGATGTTATCAGAAGCCTTGAACCCCGACCCTGTCATCAATTTAATAATGATGAATCTCAGTATATCAGTCCGGATATCTTTGTGTACAAGGAAGGCGATGAATTTGTTATTGTTCAGAATGATGATGGAATGCCCAGATTAAAAGTGAGTCCATTTTATCGGGATGCACTCAGACAGGATAGTCAGGTTTCTGGAAACGCAAAAAATTATATTCAAGAAAAATTAAGATCGGCAACATGGCTCATTAAGAGTATTCACCAAAGACAGCGAACGATTTACAAGGTTATGGAAAGTATTGTGCGATTTCAACGGGAATTCTTTGAAAAAGGCATTGCATACTTAAAGCCAATGGTTTTAAGAGATGTGGCTGAAGATATAGATATGCACGAATCCACTATCAGTAGAGTAACAACGAATAAATATGTTCATACACCTCAAGGAATTTTTGAACTCAAGTATTTTTTTAATAGTTCCATTAAAAGAGTTTATGGCGAAGCAATTGCATCTGCTACTGTAAAGGAACGTATTCGCCAAATTATTCAAAATGAGGATAAAAGAAAACCATACAGTGATGATAAAATTGCACATATTTTGAAACAATCCAATATTGAAATTGCAAGGCGAACTGTGGCCAAATATCGTGAAATGCTTGGTGTTTTGCCATCAAGTAAACGAAAACAATTATAATAAGGAGATGAACTATGCAAACATCTGTTACATTTAAAAATTTGAAAGCGTCTGATGATTTAAAAGAATATATCGGTTCAAAATTGGATCGTTTTGACCGCTATTTGGATAATCCGGCTGAGGCCAATGTTGTTTTTTCAATTGAAAAATTTCGACATATCACTGAAGTGTCAATAATTGGTGATCGGCTGAACATTAATGGCCGCGAAGAACAAGAAGATATGTACTCTGCCATAGATATTGTGCTTGACAAATTGGAAAAGCAGATTAAAAAGAGTAAAGGCAAACAAAAAAAGAGAAGAAATAAAAATCCTGATAAAATGGACATGTCCGTGTTGCCATCAGAAATTCCTGATTTTGATAATGAACCAGAAGTTGAAATTATTGATATTGAATATAAACCGATGAGCGTTGATGAAGCAGTTGAGCAAATGAAATTAATTGATAATGCATTTCTTGTTTTTACAAATGCCAAGACAGATCGGGTGAACGTACTTTATCGTAAAAACGATGGAAATTTTGGATTGATTCAACCGATGAGTTCTTGACGAACCGGAAATCTTTGGATAACGCCAGGCGATATCCAAAGATTAATCATTTTTTACTCAAAAAGAGAGGTTTTTCAATGAGAATCGTTGATGTGTTAGACAAAAAAGCGATTATGCCTGACCTGAAATCTACTGATAAAGAAGGTGTTCTCCAGGAATTGTCCTTACCTATTTCTGAAATAGTCAATGTGAAACAAGAAGAGTTGATAAAAGTATTAATTGAAAGAGAACGTTTGGGTAGTACGGGAATTGGCAATGGTATCGGTATTCCCCATGGAAAATTGAAAGATTTGGATAAATTAGCCCTATCTCTCGGAATCAGTCGACATGGAATTGATTTTGACTCCATTGATGGCCGACCAACGCATATATTTTTCCTGCTTATCACGCCGGAAAAATCAACAGGGATTCATTTAAAATTGTTGGCACATATTTCAAGAATTCTAAGAAATGAAATGTTTAAACAAAAATTGACCAAATCAAAAACTGTTGATGAACTATACGATATAATCGCTGATGTTGATGAAACGCTTTAGTCAATAAATGTCGTACAAATATATTATGTTTAACATTATTTATTTGTAAATACTAAACGGCATTTTTTATAAAATTTCATGCTACTTTATAAAAATATCAAGCGCGGGATTATCAATGAAAGATTAATGAATGAGGGGAAATATTAATGTGGTCATTATATTTCGACAAGTTTAAAGGGCAGGTTTTCGAGATCCTCCATAAAATCTTCACCATATTCAGCTGCCATTTCATTGTCCTGATCATAACGCCAGTTAACTGAAATATCTTTGCCATTCTGAACTGCTTCTTCAAGCATGTCAAACAGATCCATCAATACCTTGGAACTGCTGCTATTAAAATATACAAGTTCAATATTAATATCAACCACTTGGTCTGAAATAGTTTCTAAGTATTCTTCCAACCATTCAAATATAGGGGCATAAAACTCAGAAGTATTTTCTGGAAATGATTCCCCTTTAATAGTTAATTCATTTGTAGAAAAATTGAAAAAAATTTCAGGTGTGGTTTTTGTCTTTGATATTTCAAGATTTTTCATAGCAAACTCCTTCAAATAACTGCTGTCATGGAAAAAAATAGAAAATAATCATCAATATAATCAAATGAAAATTCAATGGGCTGGCTGGATTTTCGAATAATTTCGATCAGTCCAAGACCAGCCCCTTTGCTATCGGGAGTAATCGTCTGTCTGCGCTTATCCCGATAATAATCACGTAAAATTCGAGGGTCCATAGAATTGATTGTCTTGAGGTATTTTTTTAACTTACTTTTTTGTTCCAGGGCGATAATATTGCCACTTTTGATTGTAAACTGGTCATTGTTCAAACTGACTGTTATGATCCCATATGGACATCGACTTCGTTCCAAACAAAGATTGCTACCAAAACAATCAACACCATAACGGTGTAAGTTTTCGAACATTTCTACGTACACTGAAAAAATACAATAATATCGTTTTGTGTCCACCTTGTTTTCTTCGAGAAATTGTTTTAAAGTCTTGCCAGTACTGACCAAAACATCATGAGATGTCGGCCCGCTATAGCATAAAAAAACACCTTCTTGCGCAAATTGGCATGTGTATTGGAACAAATTGCCAATCATTTCTCCCCCAAATGTAAATTTCTGAACGATTTATTCAATGGAATATCCTTTAAAAAATTTAAGATATTCGGCATCAGTAGACATGATCAGTGAAGTATCCTTATTGATTGTGGTGCTATAATTTTCTAAAGTCTGTAAAAAGGAATAAAATTCAGGGTCTTTTTCATAGGCATTGGCGTAAATTGAAATCGCTTCAGCATCTGCCTGTCCCATGATTTCCTGGGCTGTCTTATATGCCTCAGAAGTGATTTTTTTCAATTCACGTTCTTTTTTCCCCAGAATTTTTCGGGCTTCCCCCTGGCCTTCAGAACGAAACTTTTCAGCAATCTGTTTTCTTTCAGCAATCATACGTCCATAAACAGATTCTCGCACCTGTTCCACATAATTAACCCGCTTGATTTTAACATCAACCAATTCAATCCCAAATTCAAGCAATTTAGGTTTGGCTTGATTCTGAATACCTTCAGTAATTTTTTCACGCCCAATCTTTATTGTCCCAATATGACGATCATTACTCTCATCCATGCCCATTTCAAATGTATCCATCTTTCGATTGGTTTGACGGACAGTTTCAATTAATGGATATGATGTAATAAAATTCCGAACCGCAGGATCAATAATATCATCAAGTCTGCCGAGCGCACTATTGATATTAGTTACCGTTTGAAAAAATTTTATTGGATCAACAATTAGCCATCGGGCAAACGTATCCACCCAGATATAGGTTTTATCGAGTGTGGGAATTTGGCCAGGATCACCATCCCATTCTTGTAAATTTTTGGGAAACTTATTTATATTCTGAATAAAAGGAACCCGAAAATATAAACCAGGATCAATTTTAGGGTTTCCCATGACTTTTCCAAATTGAGTGATAACCACCTGCTCTGTTTCATCAACTGTATAGGCAGATAAAAAGAATATCAGCGCAAAAACGACCAATGCGGTTACAGTGACAATTTCTTTATTCTCTTTCATAATTTTAAGTATTGAATTCATTACTTACCTCCTTTTACGCTGGATTGATCGTTTTTTTTCGGGGACAGGTTTTTGGGAAGGGTATCCAGATTAATGAGCGGTAATACATTTTTCTGATCTGCATCCATAACAAAAACTTTTCCAAGTTTTGGATATACTTTTTTCATAGATTCCAGATACAATCGACGACGAGTCACATCTTTGGCATTAATATACTTTTCATACTGTGATACAAAGCGAGCAGCATCACCTCTAGCTCGGTTAATTCGATCCAGAGCATAGCCTTCAGCCGCTTTAATGGCACGTTCAGCTTCACCCCGTGCAGCAGGTATCGCCTTGTTATAATCTTCCTTGGCCTGATATATGAGCTTTTCTTTTTCCTGAATCGCCTGGTTGACCTCATTAAAAGATGGTTGAACTTTTTGTGGAACATTGGTTTTTTTCATTTCAACAGTCACGACATGAATACCAGTTTGTGCCTGATCCAGTTCTTTTTGAAGCAAAAGTTTGGCCTGATCGGCAATTTCTTCACGTTTACTGATTACCTCATTGATACTTCGATCCCCCACAATCAGACGCATAGTAGATTCTGAAAGGTCTCTAAGCAATCGGCGGACATCATGAACCTTAAATAAAAAGAGATAAGGATCCTGAATTCTATATTGAACGATCCAAGGGGCAACTGCAACATTGAGATCACCTGTAAGCATTAAAGCAACGCTCTTTTCCGAATCACTTAAAAATCTGGATTGCTGAACCTGCCGCATGGGAGCAAATCCAAATTCTTCTTTGTATACATATTTTACCTTAACCTTTGTGACTTTTTCGATACCTGCCGGAAACTTAAAATTCAGGCCAGGACCTTCAGTGCGATGGTATTTACCAAATCGCTGCACAACTCCAGCCTGATCTGTAGCAACAGTATAAAACATGGATGAACCCGCATATAAAAGAAGCAATATAAGTCCGATTAGCCAGGTACCTGGAACTTTAAAACTTTTGAACTTACTAAACTTCTCGGATATATGATCCCAATTTGGTGGGGTAGGGGCCCTATTGTATTGACGTTGTTGTTGTTTTTGAAGTTTTTCCCAATCCCAAGACATATTCTTTCCTTCGTTATAGCGTTCGCCCATCTGATATTTATCAGCTTGACTTACCGCTGGTTAAATCAATTGGCTTAAAAATAGTATATCCAAATATAATGGTAGAGACTAATTTTTTAAGCATTCCTAATTAAATAAAATATGATAATAAGCCACGGGCGCTTTCAAGTCAAGCATTTTCTGGATGATAACATTTACAATAATCTTTGAGAAAACATATTATTTTCAGGAATATATTTAGTTAATCCTTGTTTTTCATATTAATAAATGAAAATCACAAAATAAATATCTTGATAATTTTTCATCAATAGTGCATAATCTGAAATAAATTAATATATAAATGAAATAACGCTTGAAAAAAATTTTTTCAATCAGGCATGATCATCTTTTGCCGATATTGATATTAGAATTAAGGCAAAAGAAAAAAATATATGCATCAGGAAGACGCTTTATATGAGCTACAAAATTCTTATTAATGCGGCGGATCCAGAGGAATGCAGAATAGCAAAAATCACAGAGACGAACAAACTTGAAGAGTTCCAAACTGAAACCACAGCGCGTGAAATAACACGAGGAAATATTTACAAAGGAATTATTACGCGCGTGGAACCCAGTCTGCAGGCGGTATTTGTAGATTATGGCGGTAATCGGAATGGTTTTTTACAGCGCCATGAAATTCACAGTGATTATTTTCAGGACAATCCAACGGGAAAAAAAGGAATTGAAAACATGCTCCACGAAAATCAGGAATTACTGGTTCAAATAACCAAAGATCCAATTTTGAAAAAAGGAGCCATGTTGACAACCTATATTTCACTGCCTGGACGTCATTTGGTATTGATGCCTGGAAGTAAAAACAGAGGGATTTCCAGAAAAATTGAGGATGAATCCGAACGATCACGTATCAAATCTTTAATGAATTCATTAAAAATTTCAGAAGATTTTGGCGTCATTGTTCGAACAGCGGGTGATAAATGTACGAAATCGGTGGTTTCCAAAGATTTAAAGAATCTTATGCGTATTTGGAAAACCATTAAGAAAAATGCGATGACACCCAACGCCCCTCTCCTCCTGTATAAAGAACCGAATGCGGCAATTCGGTCGATTCGGGATTATTTTTCCGATGATGTGACCGAAATACTCGTAGACAATGAAACGGTGTATCAAGAGGTAAAAGACTTTATTCATGTCATATCACCTCGACACAAAAAAATTGTCAAGTACTATACCGCACCAGAGCCCATTTTTTCCAAATATGAGGTTGAGGAACAAATTGAGTCTGTTTTCCAAGGACGTGTATCTTTGGCCAGTGGCGGCTCTCTGGTAATTGACCAGACGGAAGCACTGGTTGCTATTGATGTTAATTCCGGCAAATCCACCAAAGAAGGATCGGTTGAGAGTACTGCCTATAAAACAAACCTTGAAGCGGCTGAAATAATTGCCCTTCAGTTAAAGTTAAGAGATTTAGGCGGTTTAATTGTTATTGATTTTATTGACATGAAAGAGACCAAACACAAACTTGAGGTCGAACGTGTCATGAAAAACGCCCTGAAAAATGACAGGGCACGAACAAAAGTGGGTAAAATTTCGCGATTTGGCTTACTTGAAATGTCGCGACAACGTATTAATTCTACTATTGAGTATGGAAGTCATATTAAATGTACCTTTTGTAAGGGCAAAGGTATGGTACCATCACCAGAATCAGATGCGTTAAATTTATTAAGAAAAGTACGTCACGCTGCATCCAAAAAAAATGCTAAAAAAATCAAGGGGGTTTTCCCAATGAACGTGGCGTCCTATTTATTAAATCGTAAAAGAAAAGAAATTGTGTATTTGGAGATGCGTCTTGATCTGGAAATTGAGATTGAAGGTGACCCTGAATTAATTCCAGGTGAGAGTAGAATCACTAAGATTGAATAATCCACAATCTTAAGGAGGATATATGGATTTTAAAAATATAGATGACATCATTGCTTATGCAATTGAAAAAGAACTTGAAGCTGAAATTTTTTATCTTGAAGCTGCCAGCCATTCTGATTTTACTGGTGCCAAACAATTGTTTGAAGACTTTGCTAAAGAGGAAAATAAGCATAAAGTCATGTTAGAAACACTCGACAAGGATCAAATTAAATCCTTTGTTCCTGAAACTGTCCCTGACTTGAAACGAAGTGAATATATTGTTGATATGAGCTATGAAAAAGGAATGGGTTTTGCAGATATACTCAGGCTGGCAATGAAACGTGAAGAAAAAGCCAACAAACTCTATCTTGACCTTGCACAAAAAACAGATCAAACGGATGTCAAAAAACTGTTTGAAAAATTGGCTCAGGAAGAGTCCAAACATAAATATGGTTTGGAAAGCATGTATGATGACTATATGGCTAAAATGGGAGATTAAATCACTTGAGATCATCAGATATCCTTTATAATATCTCGCCTTAAGCTACATTCAAATTGGACAGATCTTCATGAAAAGATCTGTCCAATACTTCTTGAAATATTTATGCACATATCAAATACAATCAAAACAGCTGGTTCTTTAGGTTACTTAAATATTTTAAACGTTTTAACATATCGAATACAATGTAAAACAGGTTACTTTGAAAAGCGCCTTCCCAAAAAACAAATATCAAAAGGCCCTATGTTCTATGAACCTGATCATATGCATTGTCCTGATATTTCTGAAGCCTCCTGTCATAAAATTGCGAATCAGGCCAATCAAATCCACAAGGGCATACTGACTTTGTTTTCTCATGCTCTGATACAAAATGGTTCCCCCCCTCATTGGTTTTGTAATCCTTTTAATAATAAAATTCATAAAAATAAATATATATATTGGTCTTATGCGGCTGATCCAGATTTTGGAGATATTAAAATTCTTTGGGAAATGTCCAGGATGGACTGGGCTTTGGTTTTATCAAAGATGACAGCGATTTCCAAGAATTGTCAATATATACAACTTTTAAATCACTGGATGTCTGACTGGGTTGAAAACAATATGCCACAAACAGGTCCTAATTGGATATGTGCACAGGAGACTGCCATTCGATTAATTCAGATAATATTGTGTGCCCATATTTTAAATCAAAAAAAACCTCTACCTGCACTGATTGATTTTGTAAGTGTCCATTGCCAAAGAATTTCACTGACACGCCACTATGCAAATGCACAACAAAACAATCATGCTATCAGTGAAGCCGCCGCCCTTTTTATTGGCGGTATGTGGCTCGAAAAATTTTCACAGTTTCATGACAAATCAAATAAATGGATAAATGAGGGTCGCCGTGACCTTGAATGGCTTGTGAATAAACTTGTTGCAAATGATGGCAGTTTTTCGCAACATTCATTGAATTATCATCGGGTGTTGATCGCAAACTTGAATATGGTTGAATATTTTCGTCAATTCTATAAAAAACCAAATTTTTCACCCAAATATTACAAAAGAGTGCGTGCTGCCATCTTTTTTCAATATCAACTGGTTGATCCAATCAATGGAAATGCACCCAATCTGGGAGCAAATGATGGGGCACGTTTATACGTACTTTCTGAATCAAAATACACGGACTATCGACCTGAGATTCAATTGGGCAGTTGTTTGTTCATGAAAAAACGATTATATCAAAAAGGCGATTGGGACGAACCATTGCGATGGCTACACTTGAATACAGATCATTTTTCAGAGGCATCAGTTCAGCGAAACTCTCGTATATATCCTGATGGTGGTTATGTATTTTTTTTAGGAGAATTCAACAACCTGACATCTACGTGGGGACTTATTCGTTGTCCAAATAAACATTTTCGTCCGCATCATGCAGATGCCCTTCATTTTGATTTATGGGTGAAAGGACTTAATATACTTCGGGATAGTGGTTCTTATAGTTATGAAATATCAGAATCTATTCGTTCCGCTTTTATTTCTTCAACGGCCCATAATACAGTCAGCTTTGATGACCATGATCAAATGCCAGTACTCAGTCGCTTTTTATATGGACAGTGGATTCAAACAAAAACTGTCCAAAGCATGACAAATATAGAAACAAATAAAATGATCTGGTGCGGCCATTATACGGATTACAAGGAATGTTTTCATCAGCGACAAATACAGTTCGATCAAAACAAATGGCGCATTATTGATAAATTAGCGCATTTTAAGCAAAAAGCAGTTGTCAGATGGCGATTGATGAATGATCATTGGATTTTTGAAAAAAATTGTCTTATGGGCAGTTTTATCAAGATACAAATATCAACAAATGTTGAAACTGAAGTCAATTTGTCCAGGGGCTTTGAATCGCTTTACTATATGGATAAGCAAGAAATCCCAGTTCTGGAAGTCTGTGTCTTGCAGTCACCTGCGATTGTTATAACTGAGATTTCATTAAATTGTTAAAGTGCGTTACATCAGCGTATTTCCGAAAGTTGGACTATTAATTACGAATTGACAACCAAATCCCATGAATTATAATCCACTGTGACAATAGCATGATCATGTAACCATTGTTCAATTTCATCTGAAAACCCATTGGCACTAAAATAGATTCCAATAATTACTATTTGTTTATTTGGGGCAAATGAGTTTTTTAACCAGCTTATTTTATTTAAGAATAATTTGCATTCATCCATTGATGGCAGGTTTGTTTCAATTCTGTTTTTCGTTTCAAAGGCAAGGGCAAGCAAATTGTTATCGTCTTCTTTTAATGCCAGAACATCCATTTCCATTGGCGTTGTTGCAGGTGAGTATAGAAAATAGTTCATGTATACCATATCAAATGTTGTGTTTTCTATCGTGCCAATAATTTTTTCCAATTGTGTATGATTTGAAATGAAGGATCGTATTCGATTTCTAAAATTGTGAACAGGGGTTTTTTGCTTCCTGCATTTGTTTAATTCGCGCCAGACAACCAGTTCAAGCATTCTTCCTTTTAATTCATTGATTCGCGATTGCATGGATTTTTTATCTTTTTCAAGCATTTCAATTTTTTTATACAATTCACCATAAACATCTGATTCTTGATGATAAATCTCATATTGATATTTATGATAAAAAATCAAATACAACACAGTGTCAGCAATTCCTTTGTAATGATAGGCACTCCTTCCCTCAGTAACAAGATTACCAT
>Ga0272440_1001324_pt1 | contig 20408 bp, 10 predicted proteins | sample SSMMMBAug17_FD_192440 | JGI IMG/M metagenome (GOLD analysis project Ga0272440, IMG submission 192440) | Marine sediment archaeal communities from Little Sippewissett salt marsh, Falmouth, MA, United States - SSM-MMB-Aug17 | ecosystem: Environmental > Aquatic > Marine > Wetlands > Sediment ...
TGACATATTCAACCTCCAATGTGCTTAGGAATGCTCGAAAAATAAATTCCTCATTTACTTATGTGCGAAGAACGTGTAGGGGCGAACCTTGTGTTCGCCCATCGTACATAGGAACGAAAACGTTATTAGTTCGAGGGCGAACATAAGGTTCGCCCCTACATCGGCACATAAGTTCCTCATTTTCTTATTTGCCAGCCCAATGTAGGGGCGAACCTTGTGTTCGCCCTCGAACGAATAACGCATTCGTTCCTATGTACGATGGGCGAACATAAGGTTCGCCCCTACATTGGACTTGTAAATAAGAAAATGGGGAAGTTATTTTCAGAGCATTCCTAAGCCTTTCTTCGCCCGGAGACGCACTGCCGTGCGTCTCTACTATAGAAAGGAAAAATTCCAAATTTTACTCACTTAAGCGCAGATTCAACTCTTTCAACACCTTCTGTGCAGCTACTGGAATGACAGTCCCTGGCCCAAAGATTGCGCTGGCACCATTTTGTAATAAAAAGTCGTAATCTGCTGCTGGAATGACACCGCCAACTACGAGCATAATATCTGGACGTCCCAGCTTTTCTAATTCTTCAACAAGTTGTGGCAACAAGGTTTTATGGCCGCCTGCCAATGAACTGAATCCTACAATATGGACATCATTTTCAACTGCTTGAAGTGCTGTTTCTTCAGGGGTTTGAAACAAGGGGCCAATGTCAACATCAAAACCCAAATCAGCAAATGCTGTTGAAATAACCTTTGCGCCCCGATCATGGCCATCCTGTCCCATTTTGGCAACGAGAATTCTTGGCCGGCGTCCTTCTTTTTCTTCAAATTCACGTGTCATTTGAAGAACTTTCTGGACTTCCTCTTTTTCGGAAAATTCCGCACTGTAAATGCCAGAAATTGCTCGAATAGTTGCTTTATGACGGCCATACACTTTTTCCATGGCTTCAGATATCTCCCCTAATGTTGCACGTGCTCTGGCAGCGTCAACGCATAATTCCAATAAATTGCCAGTGCCTTTTTCTGCATGTTCTGTAATTGCATTCAGGGCTTGTTTCACTCTTGTGGCATCCCGATCACGTTTGAGCTGTGCCAATCTTTCTAGTTGATTATTTCGCACCGCAGTATTGTCAACTTCAAGGGTTTCAATGGGATCTTCCCGATCAAGACAATAGGTATTGACCCCAACAATACGTTCCTTGCCAGAATCAATATTGGCCTGCCGCCTTGCTGCAGCTTCCTCAATACGCATTTTGGGAAGTCCTGTTTCAATCGCTTTGGCCATTCCGCCCAAATCTTCAACTTCCTGAATATGAGACCAGGCACGTTTGATAATACCATCAGTCAGGGCTTCAAGGTAATATGATCCTGCCCAGGGATCAACAGGTCGAAGAATGTTGATTTCATCCTGAAGGAACAATTGCGTGTTTCTGGAAATGCGTGCAGAAAAATCTGTGGGCAGCGCAATGGCCTCATCCAATGAATTGGTATGCATGGATTGCGTATGTCCTAAAGCCGCAGCCATGGCTTCGATACAGGTACGTGCAACATTGTTGAAAGGATCTCCTTCAGTGAGGCTCCAGCCAGAGGTCTGACAATGGGTTCGAAGTGCCATGGATTTGGGATTTTTGGGATTGAATTGTTTGATCATTTTTGCCCATAACACGCGCCCTGCGCGCATTTTGGCAATTTCCATGAAATAATTCATGCCAATTGCCCAGAAAAAGGAGAGTCGCGGCGCAAATGAGTCAATATCCATGCCGGCATCAATACCTGCGCGCACATACTGAAGGCCATCTGCCAGGGTGTAAGCCAGTTCGATATCTGATGTGGCACCTGCTTCTTCCATATGGTAGCCAGAAATGCTGATACTGTTGAATTTTTTCATTTGTTGAGAGGTATGGCTGAAAATATCTGAAATAATGCGCATGGATGGTTCCGGCGGATAGATATATGTATTGCGCACCATATATTCTTTGAGAATATCATTTTGAATGGTGCCTGTTAGTTGTTCCTGGGATACGCCTTGTTCCTCAGCACTTACAATATAAAATGCCATGATTGGCAAAACCGCCCCATTCATTGTCATGGATACCGACATCTTGTCCAAAGGGATGCCATCAAACAAAATTTTGGCATCCAGTATGGAATCAACAGCAACACCGGCCTTGCCAACATCGCCAATAACACGCGGGTGATCAGAATCATATCCCCGATGTGTTGCCAGATCGAACGCAATGGACAGACCACGCTGGCCAGCAGCAAGGTTTCTTCGGTAAAAGGCATTGCTTTCCTCGGCAGTTGAAAAGCCTGCATATTGACGTACTGTCCAGGGACGCTGCACAAACATGGTTGCATATGGGCCCCGCAAAAAAGGCGGCATTCCCGCTGCATAGTTTGTATGTTCAAGATTTTCAATATCTGATGCCGTGTATAAGGGCTTGACATCAATTTGTTCCATGGTTCGCCAAACCATGTCTTCAATGGTGCCACAACCATCAGATTCGGCAGATTTTTTCCAGTCATCGAAGGATGTTGTTGATTCAGGTATTGAAAATTCCATTGTTGTGAAATCAGGCATTGTCATGATGTCACCCCCATTTGCTTTTGCAGGTTTTCTAAAAATGCAAGGGCATTGGATTTTAGGTGAATAAAATCATCCACGCCTGCATCCTTAAAGGCTTGAATATAATCTTTAGGATATCCTGCCACAATGACAATATTGTCAGCAGAAAGCTCTTTAATTTTCGTGGCCAGTTCAGGTACAAGCTCCGGATAGGTCACATCAGTGGAGCAGATCACAGCAATTCGTGCAGTGGAATCCTTAAAGGTTGAAATAGCTTCTGCTGTGGATTGAAATCCTTTATTTTCAAGAATATCAAAGGCTGCCAGTTGAAAAAAACTTGTGGAAAAATCGGCGCGCGCTTTATGTTGCGGAATGGGGCCCATATTTACCAAAAATATGGAGGGTGTTTTTCCAGTGTTGCGCGCATATTCCTGAGTACGATATCTTAATTTTTCAAAAGGTTCTGCCAGCCGATGCAAATGCAGCGGTTTGACTTGTAAAGAGGATTCAGATTTATCTCGGGTGGCCAATGTAATTTCTGCCAGTGATGCACCAAAAGATGCTGCCTGAATGACATTTTCAAACCATCCCGAATTTTTTTCTTTGCGTATTGCTTGAAGTTGTTCCAGGGATGTTGTCAATTCTTCAGTGTTTCGGGTTTTTTTGAACTGCCCGACTTTTATTGCGCGGGATTTTGCCACTGCGTCCATATTCGGCACATTGACATATGGCGATTTTTCAGAAAGATTGGGATATTTATTGGTTCCAACAAAAACTGTTTTTCTTGATGAGATATTTTTTAATCGTTCATCCGCTTTTGCATTTAAATGGGTTTGAACCTGTTCTTTTTCCAGTGCTGCAAGCATGCCCCCATTTTTTTCGACATCCTGAAAGTTTTCCCAAATTTTTTGAGCCAATTGCGCTGTCAAATGTTCAACATACCATGACCCGCCTGCTGGATCAATCGGATGTTTGAAATGGCTTTCATCACGCAATACGATTTGAACATTTCGTGCAATTCGTCTTGAAAATGATGTGGGCAGGCCCAAAAGGGCATCAAAAGGTTCTACGTGAAGACTGTCGCATCCGCCGCTGATGGCTGAAAAAGCCTCAGTTGTCACGCGAAGCATATTTACATATGGATCAGTTTTTGTTTTATTATATGATGATGTTCGTGCGTGGGTAACCATCTTGCGTGATTTTTCATGACCGCCAAATGCGCTTACTATTTTTTCCCAAACCAGTCGAGATGCCCGAAGTTTGGCAATTTCCATGAAAAAATCACTGCCAATGGCAAACTGAAAAATCATTGATTGACAGATATCATCAATGGCCAATCCGCGGTTCAACATTGCTTTGATATATTCCACAGCAGAAGCAATCATAAAAGAGGTTTCACAAACTGCTGTACCGCCGCTGTTATGGTAGGGTAATCCTGAAACGCTGATTGTTTTTAAATGAGGTGTATTTGTGCGAGCCCATCGGGTCAGTTCTGCCATTTCATCATATATGACTGACAAAGATGTTGTAAGGGAACCGGTTTTTGCCAACATCCCCAAAGGATCAATGCCGATCCAGCCAGAAATATTGGATAATTCATATTTACATGATTTTGCATAGGCCATGAGCATGGCTGTCATTGCAATACCTGAATCACCGCCCTGAATGAAAATGGGAATTTGATCAAGGGCTACATCTTTAAGCGCCATTTCCCAATCACTATATGTGGTAACAGAAAGCCCCCCTGCGCCCACACCGACAACTGAATCCTGATCCGGATCCATGACATTTTTTGATGCCCAATCCAATGGAATATTAATGGCTGTTTGTCCACGTTTCAGGTCATTTTTTAGAGCTTCATTGCAAACAAAAGGATCAGGATAAACAATTTCCTGGGCGACAAACCATGAACGACAAATGGCACCTGAAGGCGAAACACCGCGTACATAAGGCGAGAAACCAGGGAAGGCTTTTTTATGGGGTATATGCGCCAGATCTTTTTGAAAATACATGGGGGAAATATCAATGCCTTCAATTGTTTTTTTTACGAGCTTTGCAAATGGTGCTCCTTTAAGTTGTTTTTCAACAGTTTCACGCCACGTTTCATATGTATGCGGCTGAAAATCATCAGTTAAATGTAATTCTTTCTGCATAAATCCTCCAACAGGGTTGGCTCAGGATGAGCGTTCACAAAGTTCTACCAAAACACCTTGTGTTGCTTTTGGATGTAAAAAAGCGATCTTTGCACCGCCAGCCCCCATGCGGGGTTTTTCATCAATGAGGCGAATCCCTTTTTCTTTAAGTTCATCAAGCGCCGCTTCAATATTATCCACACAAAACGCAACATGCTGAATGCCCTGACCTTTTTTTTCAATAAATTTTGCCACAGGTCCATCTGGAGCTGTTGATTCCAAAAGCTCTACCTCGCTTTCTCCAACCGGAAAAAAAGCAGTGGTTACTTTTTGGGCTTCAACAGTTTCTGACCCCTCAAATTTAAGGCCTAAAACATCAGTCCAAAAGTTTTTGCCTTCATCAATGCTGTTGACTGCAATTCCTAAATGATCAATTTTCAGAATGTTCATAAATACCTCCTAAATTTCTAATCAAGAAACAACTTGCGCATTTTCAATACGTTCTGTTTCCGGATTGTTGATTTCAGAATTTGTGGCTTGTTTAAAATTACGAATGGCTTTTCCTATACCTGAACCAATTTCAGGTAATTTACCTGCGCCAAACACCACTAAAATAATTATCAATATAATTACCAGTTCTGGCATACCTATTCCAAACATTTTAAAAACCCCCCTTTTGATTAATATTGACAGTTTTTTTCAAATGATTGTCTGAAAAAAATGTTGAAAATAATTGATTACTTGAAACATTGCAAGATATTTCCTGATTATGATCGTCCAACTTTGGTTTATCCTGGCATATTTATTGCCCTCGTTCCCACGCTCTGCGTGGGAATTCATCCTGGATGCTCTGCGTCCCGTGTTTATAATCGGACGTAGCGTGTAAGGAATGCTCGAAAAATAAGTTCCCCATTTACTTATGTGCCAGCCCAATGTAGGGGCGAACCTTATGTTCGCCCTCGAACTATTAACGCTTTCGTTCCTATGTTCGATGGGCGAACACAAGGTTCGCCCCTACACGTTCTTGGCACATAAGTAAATGGGGAACTTATTTTTCGAGTTTTCCTTACTTACAATACACTGGCACTGGACGCAGAGCGTCCCATATGCATTCCCACGCAGAGCGTGGATGTGCCAGCCCGATGTAGGGGCGAACCTTATGTTCGCCCTCGAACTAATAACGCTTTCGTTCCTATGTTCGATGGGCGAACATAAGGTTCGCCCCTACACGTTCTTGGCACATAAGTAAATGGGGAACTTATTTTTCGAGTTTTCCTTACTTACAATACACTGGCACTGGACGCAGAGCGTCCCATATGCATTCCCACGCAGAGCGTGGGAACGCGTAAAAGTAGGTCGTGTAGAGACGTAGCATGCTACGTCTCTACAGTACAATTACCTCAAAACGAACAATATCAATGCGATGTCTCTAAAGTACATTTTCCCCAATACAAACAATTACAATAATGGGTAATTGTATTCTTAGAGCTTTGCCTGGTTATTCATAATAAAATTTGCGACATACGCCTGGCCTAACGAAATAGACCCATCATTACAGGGCAATTTCAAAGGCAAGTAAACATTTAGATTACTTTTTTTTAGACTGTTTGTCAAACCAGAAAGCAAAAGTTTATTTTGAAAGACGCCACCGCTCAGAATGATTTTATCCAATTTCCACTGATTTATCAAATGATGACTCAGGTGATAGAACATATCAACCAGCGTATTGTGAAATTTTGAACTGATTACTGCACGATCTCTACCATTCAGAACATCAGATACAATTTCACGAATCATGGGTTGCACTAAAATTTGAGATGTTTGCGCATGAAGAAAATCCCAGGAGTAGATTTCATCGGTATGACAGGCCATTTCTTCCAAAGCGATTGCCGCCTGTCCTTCAAAAGTGACCGGAATTGTAAATCCCAATATCCAGGAAATGGCGTCAAATAAACGTCCCATACTTGATGTAAGTGGCGCGTGGATACGTTTTTCGATGAGTTGATTCACCATTTGGAGAACGTTCTGGTCTGTGGTGCTATGATGAATGGCATTCAATTGTTTAAAAACGTTCAGGCCCTCTGTACCATAACTTTCAGTAAGCCAGGACAGGGCCATTTTCCAGGGAAATCGAATGGCTGATTCTCCACCGGGCATGGGTACTTGAAATAGATGAGCCATGCGTGTTGCATGTTGTTTTTCACAGAGTAAGACTTCCCCCCCCCAAATGGTTTGATCCGGTCCAAAACCCGTGCCATCGAGAACAATCCCCATGATTGATTCAGTCAAGCCATGTTCTGCCATAACAGCAGCAACATGGGCATGATGATGTGCGACCGGTATTACAGGTAAATCCATTTGATTGGCCATTCGTGTGCTTTCATAGGATGGATGCAAATCACAGGCAACATAATCAGGCTGGATTCCAGTAAGTTTGATCCATAATGCAATGGTTTGTTTCATCCACCACATTGTGTCCATATTGGATAAATCCCCCAAATGTTGGCTGACATAAGCTTGATTGCCATGTGTCAGACAGATGGTATTTTTTAGATGGCTCCCCACTGCAAGAATTTTTGGCATGGAAACATTCAGCCAAATGGTTTCAGGCACATAGCCACGCGCCCGCCGAATTAAATGCGCTTGATTATTTATTATTCGCACAATTGAATCATCACATGGATTTAAAATGGGGCGATTGTGTACAAGAAAAAAATCAGCAAAACAAAGCTGCTCAAAGGCGGTATCATTATCAAATACAATCGGAAAATCGCTTATATTCGCACTGGTCATGATCAGGACATCAAATGAAGCCATCAGCAAATGATGTAAAGGAGTGTAGGGCAACATCACACCAAAGGTTCGTTCAGATGCAATATTGTCAGATAATTGATGCCCTGATTTTTTTTTCAGAATAACAATTGGGCATTGGGGTGATTTTAATAGTTTTCTTTCTTGAGTGCTTGCAATGGCAAATGTTTGAATTGTTTCAATATTTTTGGCCATAATTGCAAAAGGCTTATGAGGACGATGTTTGACCTGTCGAAGTCGGGAGACTGCACGATCATTTGAAGCATCAACTGCCAGATGAAATCCTCCCAGACCTTTTATTGCAATAATTTTTCCTTGTTTTAAATATTCAATTGAATTCTTAATTGAATTCCCGGTAACAGATTCCTGATTTTGCGTGAATAGTTGAACATGCGGCCCACAATTTGGACAGGCAGTTGCCTGAGCATGAAATCTTCGATTGCAGGGATGGGTATATTCTTTCTCACATTCATGGCAAAGGGGAAAATGGGCCATACTGGTTTGCGCTCTGTCATAAGGGATGTTCTTTATAATTGTAAACCTCGGGCCGCAATTGGTGCAGTTGATAAAAGGATATTGGAATCGGCAATCTGAAGGATCATTCATTTCATCAAGACAGTCCTGACAGGTAGCTATATCTGGTGGTATAACAGGTAAGCAGGTATCTGATTGCTGACTCTCGATAATTTGAAAAGAGGAATCTTTGAAGGATGAAGTGGTTTCAATTGTCAACCTGTGAATTTTTGCATGAATAGGCGGATTCTCGCGAATCTTTGCAATAAAAGATTCAACGAGATCAGATTTACCCTGAATACCTATCCAAACACCATCAGAAGTGTTGGAGACAAACCCTGTCAGTCCCAAATTCGATGCTGTCTGGTAAATAAATGGCCTAAAACCAACACCTTGAACAATGCCTGTTATGCGGATATGTTTTGATATCATTGTGTTTCGTTACAAATAAAGACGCACACTTTTTTTAACTTTTTCAAAGATTTTGTTGAATAGATTGTATCAGTCGAGAAAAATTCATTTTATACTGATCATTCGTAGAAAAATCAGCAACAAATCGGTTACTCAGATTTAAGAGGATCAGGTCAATATTTGATCGTAACGTAATCAATCGTTTTTTCTGTAAATCTAAAGAATCTGTCGCTACATATTTTTTTGATAATCTTGTAATTTCATCAATAAGTGAATCAATACTCTTTTCAATTTGTTCAATCAACTGTGTCGCAAAATTTGCAGATTGATAACTCTGATCTATTACCACCGGAATAAATCGCAGGGTTTTTAAGGCATCTTCATGTTGAAATGTTTCAAGGGTTTCAAGCATGACCCAGGGGGATGCCAGACTGTTTTCAGAGATGACTGACAGGGTGATATCTGATGTTTCTACTGAACGTTCAATAAAATCATGAATATCATCTCCAAATTTCATGCTGTCAATGTCGATAATCAATGGAATATTTGACTGTTCTAAATCTTTCTTTAATTGCGTGACAAACGTGAGATCTTTATGATTATAAGACATAAATATCTTTTGCATGACCTGATTTTCAGATACGATTATTTGGGGCGGTTTTATTTTGTTCATTTCAGATACAAAATAATTTTTAATTTCAGTGTTGGGAATTTTCAAACAACAGGTATGGTTATCAGGGTTCGCCGGATCAGGACGTTTTTCTGTAACTGTTAAATAACCAGTGAACAGCAATAAATTCCAAACCGCATCACGAAAGGATTTTAAATCTTTCATTACGAGATTTTCATTGATCGTTTTCCAGACAGATGCTCCATCAATCAATGCCTGAACATCACTGATCTTTATCATATGTTCCTGAAAAATTAATTCCCGAATCAACCCATTCGCACTGGTATTGATCCAGTATGATTTTGGCCCTGCATTTGGAAATGAACAATAATGAAGGACTGACCAGGGATTATAGATCGTATTGTTACCAAATGTGTATCCATCGTAAGCTTTTTTGATTATGGACTCATGGGACGTTAAATCATAATGCATGATTAATTGCTGCACTTCACTTTCGGTAACACCAAAGAACGCACTGCAATGATCATCAATCACTGTAAACACATCAAGATTGTTCAGCTCGGAAAAAATAGATTCTCTGGCAATGCGAAGAATACCAGTGAGAACACCTTTATACAAATTCTCATTGTCTTTAAAACCGCTGCCCAGAAACACACGCATGAAATCAATCATTTCTTCATAATAATTTTTGAGATAGGCATGATGGATGGGAGTATCATATTCATCACAAAGAATAATTACTTTTTGATCATAATAATCTCTTAAGTATTTGCTGAGGCTTTTTAGTGCGAATGCACAGGTTTCTGGGCCTGCTTTTCGTCTGACAATTAATTCAAAATCGGATTTTTCTTGTGAATTTAGAACATTTGAATCAATTAAATAAGAGTGACGCATATATTCTTCTGATAAAAGATGCGTAATAAACGTAAAACATCTTTGCCAATTCAATCCTGAACAGGTTCTCAGTGAAAGGAATATCACTGGAAATTTTCCCTGCAGCTGCCAGGTTTCCTGGTTTTGTATGGCCAGGCCATTAAACAAATGGGCGTTAGAGGGATCAGATTTTTCAAAAAAATACCGAATCATGGATAAATTACAGGTTTTACCAAATCGTCGGGGACGTGGAAAAAGAACGATATCGTTGCTGCCATTAACTAAATGATGAATCAGCATGGATTTATCAATGAAATAATTATCATCTTCAATAATGGATTTAAAGTCAGAACGATTTAAGGGTAGTTTTTTCTGTTTTTTTGATCCCATGAGATGTTCCTTTCGAAAAAATTAGAACATAATGCCTTCGGGCAATTTTTCTCAGCCCTTTAAAGATTTTGTTGAATAGATTGTATCAGCCGAGAAAAATTCGTTTTATACTTATCATTCGTAGAAAAATCAGCAACAAATCGGTGACTCAGGTTTAAGAGGATCAGATCGATATTTGATCGTAACGTAATCAATCTTTTTTGCTGAAAATATAACGTATCGGTTGTAATATATTTTTTTGATAATCTTGTAATTTCATCAATAAGTGAATCAATACTCTTTTCAATTTGTTCAATCAACTGTGTCGCAAAATTTGCAGATTGATAACTCTGATCTATTACCACCGGAATAAATCGCAGGGTTTTTAAGGCATCTTCATGTTGAAATGTTTCAAGGGTTTCAAGCATGACCCAGGGGGATGCCAGACTGTTTTCAGAGATGACTGACAGGGTGATATCTGATGTTTCTACTGAACGTTCAATAAAATCATGAATATCATCTCCAAATTTCATGCTGTCAATGTCGATAATCAATGGAATATTTGACTGTTCTAAATCTTTCTTTAATTGCGTGACAAACGTGAGATCTTTATGATTATAAGACATAAATATCTTTTGCATGACCTGATTTTCAGATACGATTATTTGGGGCGGTTTTATTTTGTTCATTTCAGATACAAAATAATTTTTAATTTCAGTGTTGGGAATTTTCAAACAACAGGTATGGTTATCAGGGTTCGCCGGATCAGGACGTTTTTCTGTAACTGTTAAATAACCAGTGAACAGCAATAAATTCCAAACCGCATCACGAAAGGATTTTAAATCTTTCATTACGAGATTTTCATTGATCGTTTTCCAGACAGATGCTCCATCAATCAATGCCTGAACATCACTGATCTTTATCATATGTTCCTGAAAAATTAATTCCCGAATCAACCCATTCGCACTGGTATTGATCCAGTATGATTTTGGCCCTGCATTTGGAAATGAACAATAATGAAGGACTGACCAGGGATTATAGATCGTATTGTTACCAAATGTGTATCCATCGTAAGCTTTTTTGATTATGGACTCATGGGACGTTAAATCATAATGCATGATTAATTGCTGCACTTCACTTTCGGTAACACCAAAGAACGCACTGCAATGATCATCAATCACTGTAAACACATCAAGATTGTTCAGCTCGGAAAAAATAGATTCTCTGGCAATGCGAAGAATACCAGTGAGAACACCTTTATACAAATTCTCATTGTCTTTAAAACCGCTGCCCAGAAACACACGCATGAAATCAATCATTTCTTCATAATAATTTTTGAGATAGGCATGATGGATGGGAGTATCATATTCATCACAAAGAATAATTACTTTTTGATCATAATAATCTCTTAAGTATTTGCTGAGGCTTTTTAGTGCGAATGCACAGGTTTCTGGGCCTGCTTTTCGTCTGACAATTAATTCAAAATCGGATTTTTCTTGTGAATTTAGAACATTTGAATCAATTAAATAAGAGTGACGCATATATTCTTCTGATAAAAGATGCGTAATAAACGTAAAACATCTTTGCCAATTCAATCCTGAACAGGTTCTCAGTGAAAGGAATATCACTGGAAATTTTCCCTGCAGCTGCCAGGTTTCCTGGTTTTGTATGGCCAGGCCATTAAACAAATGGGCGTTAGAGGGATCAGATTTTTCAAAAAAATACCGAATCATGGATAAATTACAGGTTTTACCAAATCGTCGGGGACGTGGAAAAAGAACGATATCGTTGCTGCCATTAACTAAATGATGAATCAGCATGGATTTATCAATGAAATAATTATCATCTTCAATAATGGATTTAAAGTCAGAACGATTTAAGGGTAGTTTTTTCTGTTTTTTTGATCCCATGAGATGTTCCTTTCTACAAATTTCGAACATAATGCAGGGCGTAAGAACATATACTACAATGTTAATAAACTTATCAACAAGATTTCGTTCTTTCCAAGGGTATTCAGGAATAGAAGGGACGCATTGACAAAAAAGCCTGCATTTTTCTGAGCCTGAAAGGACGTAGCATAACAGTTTAGGGCAACGCCCTGGGGAAATTAACGAAGCGTTTTAAGCCTTCGAACCTTACAATCCCAACAAACGACGCCCACGATATTTTATAGTCAAAAACTTACCAGAATCATCATCTTGAACATTTGAGGGAGAGATATGCGATAAAAAGCCCCCAATATGTTTTGATTTCAAACGTTTTGCACGTGTGACATTATTTCTATTCTGTAAATAAATCATTTGTTCGGGTTTTAACTCCTTGAACATATGGTCGGAATAGCTTGAAAACAGCACTTTTTTCCCTTGGGTATGCTCTTTTAAAATTTGTAAATAATCCATAAACAATGCGTAATGCATGCCAGATTCCAGTTGTTGAATTAACATCAATGCTGTTTTACTGTTATGAATATCAAAAAGCATCGAAATCAATCGGCGTGTACCCTGTGATAGCGCTGTGAATGGAAATGATGTCCCCTGTACAAGAAATCGCCATACCATGCAATGATAGTTTTTTCCTGTCTCATCTTTGGCAGTTATTTCAGATGCTTGAATATTATCTAACAATTCGAGCCCACGTAACTGATTGGTGAATTGTTCAAATTGTTTGGGCTTGTTTTTAAATAGATTGTATAATTCGAAACTGAACTGCAAGTCTTCTGATACATTAAATGGTTTTTGTTGCCATAGATCAAAATCTTTAATTAAAAACAGGGCTGGATCAAGATGTGTTTGGGTTCGAAAAAAACGAATTTTAGAAAAATCTAAGATGACCCCTGCAATTTCGTTTACATAATCAGACAGACCGCTAAATTCATCGGGTAATTCTGGCATGACAATCATTTTTTTTACAAAGCTTAAACCGGAACTTTCTGCGGGGATGTATATTAATTTAGAATTATTGTAAAATTTAACTGTAAATGGATCTCTTTTGGAAAAAAGTTCCAATTTTTTTCGGCCCACTTTTATTGAAAAGCGATCCTGAATATAAAAACGATCATTTTTAAACAAGAATTTGAAATCATACCAACAGATTTTATTTCGTATGATCATTTTAAAAAATACAGAAAAGCCTTTGGGAATATTACCTTTGTGAGATTCCGGTATCAGGCCGGAAAAGCCTAAAACACAGGCCAGATAAATGCCTTCCAAAACATTGGTTTTTCCAGCCCCGGTTTTTCCAATTAAAGCGGTCAATGGTGTTTGGAAACTGATGGTGAGGTCTTTTATTGACTTATATCGTTGTATGCGTATTTCTTCGATCATATTAAACACACTTTAAAGGATATAGTTATTACATCAATTGCGGTAAAAAAAGTGCAATTTGTGGAAAGGGAATCATCACCAATGTGCAGGCCAGAAGAGCGATTAATAATGGGATTACACCTCGAAAAATGACCTGGATCGGAATATCTCTGGCAACCCCGCTTACAACATATACATTAATACCAACAGGCGGGGTGATTACCCCAATTTGTGTTACCAGAACAATAATAACGCCAAACCACATGGGATCATAGCCCAGGGATTGAACCACCGGATAAAAAATGGGCACAGTCAGCATGATCAAAGCCAGTGAGTCAATAATACATCCCCCGATCAGAAAGATACAAATGATCATTCCCATAATACAATATGAGGGCATTTGAAAACCTGCGACCCAACCTGCAATATCATAGGGTATTCTGGTTATGGCTAAAAAATGACCAAAAACTGTCGCACCGGCGACAATCACCATAATCATGCATGAAATACGCGTGGTTTCAAATAAAGCCCGAACGATGCCTGAAAATCGGATATTTTGGCGAATGATTGCAATAATTAAAGCACCAAATGCGCCTATACCACCAGCTTCAGTGGGTGTAAAGAGTCCAGTAAACAAGCCGCCCATGACCATTAGAAACAATACGAGTGTTTCAACCAAACCGGACAGTGATGCCAATTTATCTTTCCATTCGGTTTTTGGGCCTCTTGGGGCTAATTGTGGATTTATACGTGTGGTAATTACAATGGCTATGATAAAGAAAATGGTCAATAGTATTCCTGGGAGCACACCGGCCATAAACAATTTACCAATAGATTGTTCAGTCATTATCCCATAAATAATAAAAATAACACTGGGTGGAACCAGTATTCCCAGACTTCCGCCTGCTGCAATGACCCCCGCAGCAAGACCATCATCATAGTCGTACTTTCTCATTTCCGGCAGCGTTACAGAAGTCATGGTTGCAGCAGTTGCATTGGTAGAGCCGCAAATTGCTGAGAAACCGGCGCATGCACCAATTGTGGCGATTGCCATGCCTCCCGGCCAATGACCGATAAACCGATAAGCAACATTGAACAGACGAGTGCTAATGCCTGCATGATAGGCAATTTGTCCCATTAGCACAAAAAGCGGGATTACTGTGAGATTATAAGAGCCAAAAACTTCAAAAATATCTCTGGCGATCAAACTTAAGGCTGCATCCCATGAGACAATAAATGCAAATCCACAAAAGCCGACCAATGCCATTGAAAAGCCGACGGGCATTTGTGAAAATATCAACAGGAGCAAAATAATAAAACCAATAATTCCAATTAATGTGGGTGACATTTTTTTTCCAATTCTTTTCGTTTTTATCCTTATGAAAGGAAAAATTGTTGCGCGTAAAATCAGTTATATTGTATCCGCGAATGATAAATGAACCATTACACTGGCAATTTAAATCGCATGACAACTTCGCCTGTCTCTTGATTGAGTTCAATCGCTTTATCGGATAGTTCCATTGACTTACCTGTTGCCATTTGCATCAGTCCAGACAAAAAATTCATTCCCTGATTCATAACATTTTCAAGCTGTTCGGGTTGTGTTGGTTGCGATTCTGGTTGAGGTTCAACTGGCTTGACTTCAGTTTGATTCTGTTTTTCAGGTTCAATGTCCTCGTTTTGATTCGTGTCGTCCGCATCTTCAGAAAGTTCATGCAACAGTGTATCCTCAATATCATCAAGGGCATCATCTTCTTGAATGGCTTCATCTTCCTGGACATCCTGAGTGCGCGTAAAATCATCATCTTGATTGTTCGGGGTTTCAGTAAAACCCTGTATGGCGTTTTCCAGATCTTTTAAAAATTGCGATCTATTTTTACTGGAAAAATCAATTTCATCAAGTGCGCTCTCCGGGCTTAACACGCTGTCAAACAGGTCCTGTTTCAAAAGAAGTCCACTGGCAATGCGTGTTTCAATGGAATTTTGGGTAATAAAACTGATTACTGTCAGATGTTTATTTTTTTGTCCTAAACGATCAATACGTCCGATTCTCTGGTTTTTCTTTGCCGGGTTCCAGGGCAGTTCAAAATTAATGACAGCATCGGCAGTCTGAAGGTTTAAACCTGTTCCCCCTGCTTCAGTAGACAAAAAAACTTTGCAGTTTGGATCCTCCTCAAAGACCTGGATCAGTTTTGGACGATTGGGAACAGGCACTTTTCCATTTAATTCGACATATCCAATGTTATTATCGCGAAGAAATCGGCCAATCATTTGATTCATCCGAATCCATTCAGAAAAAATCACAACCTTATGGGTAGAATGATTTAAGTCCAGTTTATCCAGTAACACCTGTTTTAGCTCATCCAGTTTGGGAGAACATGGTTCGCCAGCTTCAACAAGATGCGTTGAATCACAGACCATGCGCATTTTACCCAATAAGATCATTAATCGTTGCATATCAAAGGGTGTCATAAACTTTTTATGGATTAACCGGGCCACTCCCCGAGCATAAGCGCTATGTAATTCAGCCTGCCGACGATGCATAGGGACCGGGATATCGATATCTCTAATTTTGGGCAGTTGTTTTAAAACATCCTGTTTTTCTCGTCGGATCAGCACTGATTTCAATCGTTCTTTTAAGTGTTGAAGATTATAATAGCCATTGATTTTATTTCGTTTAACCATATCAAAGTAACAGTGTTGATAGGAAAACTCCCACAAGGGTGAAAGAATTCGGGGATCTAAAAAATCCATTATTGAGTACAGGTCAATTAAACGATTTTCAATGGGTGTGCCAGTGATGATGAGGCCATGTTTTTTGGGAATTTGTTTAACAGTGTTGGCTGTCAGTGTCTCATAATTTTTTATGCGCTGGGCTTCATCCAAAATAATGTAATCAGGCGGTTCATTTTTTAATATGGGTAAATCTCGAAGCACAGATTCATAATTGGCAATTAAGAAATAATCCAGTTCATTTTCGTAAATATGCTGTCGTTTGTCAGGAGGGCCTTCAATAATGGTCGCTTTTTCATCGGAAAAGCGCTCAATTTCACGTTTCCATTGATCTTTCAAAGATGCAGGGCAAATTACCAATGTACGTTCAAATCCAAAAAGTTCTTTCTTGAAAATTGCCGATCCTATGGCCTGAACAGTTTTTCCCAACCCCATTTCATCTGCTATAATTGCACTTTTCCGCATTGTTGCAAAAGAAATGCCTTCCTTTTGATAATTGAATAAATTACAGTTTAGAATTGAAAAATCAAGGTGTGCATCCTTTGATATCCGACGAATCATGCGATTTTCAAAAAATGTTTCCACAGTAGAATGGACCTCCGGTCGGATATTGATATTCTTATGTGCCTGAGCAGACTCAATAAAGTTTAACATATTTCCAACGTTGTCATGAGGCAGCACCTGGGAATCACCAAAGTATTCCTCAATAAGGGATTTTACACCTGATGGCAAAGGATCTGGATAAAACCATGATATTTGATAATTTTTTAATGGGTTCAGATAAATTTCTATAAAAGGGTAATCATTAGACCTGGACTTAAAACCAGGAAATTTCTGAGCTGCCATAAATGCGGCCATGAGATGTTTACATATGCCCAGTTTATTGGTTTGAAAATCCGGGCAACAACAATATCCCTGTTGTTTTTCCAGGTCTCGAAATGTGACATAATAACGTATGCCTTTTTCATTAACAACTTCATGCTCACCATAAATATTATCCGCAAATTGAATTTTAAATTTTTCTCTCAGTGCTTTTTCCTTACGTTCTGCAAGAACACGTTGAATCATACCTTCGCGCGTGTATTGTTTCCCGGGTTGCGATACAGATGGCGTATGTCGTTTAAAAAAGTCTTTCAATTCCAATAATCCAACAATGGCATGTTGGCAATTGTGAGACCTGGCATTACAATTACATTTTGTTGAAATATCATTGCCTGAAAAGGTAATGGTTAATGTAAAATCTTTGTACTCATCATCAATGGAGAACCGAAACTGGTATTGTCCATGTGTCAACATCTGACATTGACCATTTTGATATAGTTTGTTTGCTCTTCTGATTACCAGGTCAGAAACCGATGCATCCTGTTGAATTGCGTTAAGCTTTTGCAGAATTTGTGTATGCATAAGTATTTCCTTCTCGTATTAATTTATTGTTCACTTCCATAAATGAATATCATTTTGATAAGCGACTTCATTTGTCAATGGATCAAATCGGCGTCTAAAAACAGCAGTGATGTGCCGCCCATTATCTTTCCAAAAGACTTCATCGGCAGCATAGCGTGTTATAAAAATACCGCGACCCGAAGTTTTTAATATGTTTTCTGTTGTCGTCGGGTCAGGAAGGTTTGAATAATCAAATCCATCACCTTCATCAATAACCTCTAAATGAATGTCATTGGCATATCGAACTCTTGTGGTAATTTTTTTTGTTGGATCCTCTTTATTGCCATGTTTCCAGGCATTTAAAATCATTTCAGTCAATGCGGTTCGAAACATATGGCTTGACACTTGAAAATTTTTGAGTTCACATTGGACCATGATGTCATTATGAAATTTCTCAATGAAATCATCAAGTTCCTGAATATTTTTGGCATAAATGTGTTGCTCTAAAGCAGCATCAGTCGATTCAATTTCAAACCATAATAGCGTAATGTCATCTCCAGTCTGATTGATAAATGCAGGCTCGGATTTGTCTGACAGTGTTTTTTTGAACAGGCCATTGGATTTTTGACCAATCCAATCCATGAAATGCATCATAATTTCTGAAATATGTTGATGCCCATTTTGGGCGTGCATTTCCAATTGATCGCGTATATCATCCTGTGTTAATGCATTGCCCCCTGATTTCATGGGCACATCCATTATACCATCTGTAAACAAAATATAACGATCTCCAGGTTGAATTGAATGAACGCCCTGTTCATATTGACAATCAGGCATGGGGATCGGCAAATTGGTGCCATCATCACCCGGTTTTCCCAAAGTATAGACGCTTTCATCTCGGATTAAAAAGAATACCGGATGCCCGGTTGATACAAAATGCATTGTTGATGTTTTATGATCAATCATAATGTTGACTGACGTAAAAAATTCTTCAAGGGAAAATGCCTTAGATTTGAGAAGATCCTTATTCAATCTTGTAATCATTTGATCAAGGGGGCGCAATGGATCATTATGAATGATGGCATGATGAATCAAATCCGAGGTAATACTTCGTAAAATACAGCCCACCTCGTGTCCGGATTGATCTTTGATACTGATAAACGTTTTACCTGAATGGTTTGCTTTTGAGGGCACAGATTTTACAAATAAATGATCGCCGCCTTCTTTATGGCAGGGGCAGGTGCAAAAATTGATAAACATATTCAGATTGTTTTCAAGATTAACATTTCGTTCCGGTTGATTGTTGATGATATTCATGATGCATTTGGCTTGCAAGATATTGATATCTTGAGCTTTTAATAGCTCTTTTATATTGGTAATATCAGATACGCTTTGTACAAGAAGATCTTTATCGCGTAATCGGGCTGTTTTAAACCATCGCCGCGTATGAATAATTTCGCAGCCACTTGTTTTCAATAGGCTATGGTCTCGATAACAATGTTCATGAGAATCATTATCATCAAAAATTTCTCCTGAACCCAGATATTCTCGATAATCTTTTCCCAGCAATTCCTTACGATTTGCGCCAACCATATGGCAAAAAAAGGGATTGACATCAATGATTTGATGTGTCTGTGGATCGCTTATAATCAGACCATTTTGAATGGTTGCCATAATGGTTTTGAGATACGTTTCTTTCTCTTTAAGTTGCAAAACAGCGGATTCCAATGCTTCTTGATTTTTTTTCAAGTCCAAATGAATGTTTACTCTGGATTTAACGATTTCAATATTGAATGGTCGGGTAATATAATCTGAAGCCCCCAGTTGAAGGCCATAGGTTTCTTTGTCTGCTTCATCTTCTGATGTGATAAAAATAATTGGAATGGATGCGGTTTTTGGTTCCAGTTTAAGCTGTGAACATACTTCATATCCATCCATATCAGGCATGATAATGTCCAATAGAATAATATCGGGTTGCGGATCTGCGTTGGCCTTAGCAATAGCTTCTTGTCCATGTGTTGCCGAATCAATATTGTAATCATCTTTAAGCTGCGCTTCCAAAAGAAACAGGTTAACATTTGAATCGTCAACAATCAGGATGTTGGATTTATGCTTTGATGTTTGAATCATTGCGTTTCCTTTCTGTAATTATACCATGTGGACGACAGTTCGAATTTTGGAACGTATTTTTCGAGCAATTCCAAGTAATCCTTCATCAATATTCAGCGTTCTCATTTCCACGCTCCACGTGGGAACGAGTTTCCCTGAATGGGGAACTTATTTTCAGAGAGTTCATTAGGAATACACAAAAAATAAACAAATAAATCGACATGTCAGCATGTCCGACTTGTCCGACAAGTTGGATTTATCGGACTTTCGCAAATGAGGCGTATATTTTTCGAGTATTTCTTAATCTGGAAAAACAATGAGTTAAACATAAACATGAAAAAAAAACAATCTTTATTTTCATTTTGGGTCGGACCAGATTATTTTTATTAACAGGTTTAATTTATAGAAAAATATTTTAAATAAACAAGTTTTTTGCGATTCGAGGTCTTATTTGGGTATTAAAATAGACCTTTTTAAAAGATCGTTCATTTTTTTAATTGACAACTATTCTTTTTAGACATATTCAGTAAAACATGATTTTAGGAAAACTCGAAAAATAAGTTCCCCATTTACTTATGTGCCAG
>Ga0272440_1001325_pt1 | contig 20400 bp, 12 predicted proteins | sample SSMMMBAug17_FD_192440 | JGI IMG/M metagenome (GOLD analysis project Ga0272440, IMG submission 192440) | Marine sediment archaeal communities from Little Sippewissett salt marsh, Falmouth, MA, United States - SSM-MMB-Aug17 | ecosystem: Environmental > Aquatic > Marine > Wetlands > Sediment ...
ATACTTTTGAAGTAAATAGAATTATACTATGTTTATATATACTTCAAACAATATCTTGATAAAAGTTATCTATCAATATTTCATGAAAAATAGCAATATTTTTATTGCTCATTGCTTGATTATCAATAAATTTTTGACCCATCTATGCTGCGCCCCACAATACTTTTCAGCAAATATGAAGGATGCCTAAATTTTTTATCTTGACATTTCATTTAAACATGCTTATTACTTTTTTAAAACGAATGTTCGGTATAACTAATAAGGAAATCTCTGAAAAAAGTTCCCATTTTCATATTTGCCAGCCCGATGTAGGGGCGAACCTTGTGTTCGCCCATCGTACATAGGAACGAATGCGTTATTCGTTCGAGGGCGAACACAAGGTTCGCCCCTACATTGGACTTGTAAATAAGAAAATGGGGAACTTATTTTCAGAGATTTCCTAAGGGGGAAAAATCCATGAATAATAAATACGATGTCATAATTGTAGGGTCAGGACCAGGGGGGGCCACAGTTGCACGAGAACTGGCCAAAAAAAAACAAAAGGTGTTATTGTTGGAACGTGGAAATCGGGACCCAATTAATGGCACGATTCCACAGGCGATGATAAATACTGGAATGCCTTTTAAAAATGTTCTGTTCACATATGACATGCTGGCGATGGTTCGAAGTACAACAGCGGGTGGCAGCACTGTTTATTACTATGCAACAGCCTTTGATCCGCCATTAAACATGCTCAAAAAGTATGGTGTCGATATTACTTCAGAAATTGATGAAGCGCGAAAAGAATTACCCATCGCACCATTAAAAGAAAGTCTTATTGGTCCAATGACACATCGAATTATGGATTCCGCTCAGGATCTGGGCTATGACTGGAAACCTCTAAACAAATTGGTTCATCAGGAAAATTGTCGTTCAAATTGTGATCTATGTAATCTGGGATGCCCATATAATGCAAAATGGACAGCCAGGGAATTTGTTGATGAGGCGGAACATTTTGGTGCGACAGTGGTTGCCAATGCAAATGTTAAAAAAGTGCTTTTTGATGGAAGTACTGCCATTGGCGTTGAATACAAAAAAAATCGAATGCCTGTTAAAGTATATGGAGATAAAATCGTCATATCAGCAGGAGGAATTGGTACACCTGTTTTATTAAATCATTCAGGAGTAAAAGGTACAGGAGTAGACTATTTTTTCGATCCATTGATTGTTGCTTTTGGTGAAGTCAACGATATTAATGGGGGTAAAGAATTTCCCATGACTGCTGGCTGTCATTTTGATGATCATGATTACATGATGACTGATATGACTGTTCCACTCCCAATTTATCTGGGCTTTTCTGCTGAAGTCTTTCGGTTCGATCGTCTGGCATCTCACAAAAAGACGTTGACAATTATGATCAAGGAAAAAGATCGTTTAGGCGGACGATTGACATCAAAAGGCGGCGTTCGCAAAAGACTTGATCCAAAAGATAAAAAAAGTCTGCTTCATGGCTATGAACGCGCCAAGAAAATTCTGAAAAATGCAGGCGCACGTCATATCTATAAAAGCTGGTATACTGCTGCACATCCGGGGGGCACAGCAAAAATTCAAGATATAGTTGACACAAATCTGAAAACAGAATATGACAACCTTTTTGTATGTGACTGCTCGGTCATCCCCGAATCATTCGGACTTCCACCAACGCTAACACTTGTTGGCCTGGGGAAACGACTGGCAAAATATTTAAGTAAATAAGTAACCCAATTTCATTCTGATTTTGAGGTTATTTTTTACATCAATAAGAGGAGCAAATGCCAAAAATAATAGATCATGATCAATATCGTGAAGAAATGATCCTTAAATGCTTTGAATTATTTGGAAAGAAGGGTTTTATTAATGTCACCATGAGAGAGATTGCGACAGATCTCAATGTTTCTACCGGTGCAGTATATCATTATTTTCCTACCAAGCAGGCCATTTTCGAGCAAATGATGACTTATGTTATCAATAAAGATCTGGAGCAATTACGTGAAGCCACAGACCTGGATGAACTGCCTGAAGATCGAATGATTAAGGCGGGTGAAGTAATAAACAAAAATAAGGAATACTACCAAAAGATTCTTTTGCTAACTCTGGATTATTTCAGAAATCAGCCTGAAAAAGAAACTGAGGAAATGTTCAAAAGATTTGCTCAAAACTACATTGATACCATTTCCAATCAAATTGGTCTTCCTGAAGATATGAGCGCTTCCATCTTTTATTGGCTGATTGGTATCATTTATGCGGATTTGCTTTGCCCATCATTGATTTCCATTGAAGCACAGTTCAAAATAATTACTGAAATGATGCGCGTCGTCCGAGAAAAAATGTTATAAACATTAAGAGATTCCAGGAAAGGGCCTACAAAATGATAGAAAATGTGATCCATTCCATTCGTCAATGGACAGGTTTTTCCAAAGAAGAATTATCTGAGAGCGAAACATGTCAGACATCACACTCCTGGTTTGAAAAAATTGCGGATACCGATTCATTTCGCAATGTATGTACATCCCTATTGCCAGAACTGCTCAATACAGTTCCACGAGCATTCAATACCATTGGCCAATCTTTTTCAAAAGAGAGTCCATCAGAGCAGTCAGCAATATTGTCAGATATTTTTCAGCGGATTGATTTTGACAAATGGGCTGAAACAGTTCAAACCTGGATTTTACTATCACATTCAGTAGAAAAAGAAAATAACCAATTTTTAGCACAAAATTTCCTTCCAGCCATTACTTCTTTTTTGAATAAAATTGATTTTTCAGATCTGAAAGACATGCTCAAACAAACATCATCTGATATCAATACCTTATCAGAAACACTGAATTCCATGCTCTGGAAATACCCCGCCAAAATGGTACTCTTGTGCAGTATTATTCCACTTGTGGGAAATACAAGCTGTATGGTTGCAAGAAATACGTTGAAACATTTTAATGAAGTGCCGCCTGATATACTGGCAGATATTTTGATATCAATTATTAAAGAATTCGATATCAAATTCTTTGCTCAAGTGATAGATGAATTAGCAGAGCTTGCGCGTAAACTTCACACAGGCGCAGCACTGATTGGTGAGCCTGGTGCTGATGCCTTAAGCCAGCAAATCAGAGTCATGTTTGAAAAACTGACAGAGAATGTCAATGCAAAGAATGTTTTCAAGGCAAAAATGGCCATTGAACACATCAAAAACAGTATATGGAATGCATGGTTTGCCAGTATATCCGAAAGCGAGGAAAGGCTGTCACAGGCCATTAATTTGTGGTTTGATAAAAAAAATCAGAGCATCCGACAGTTCAGTCAACTCACTTCAATTTTGGATACAATTTCAGAAAAGCAACTTACTGAAACTTTCGGGAATCAATTTCACGATTTAGAAATGACAGAAGTTGCGGAAATAATTAATCAACTCCTCAAATTGCTTCTTCGCCTGGAACAGGTAACGCCCGATGCTTTACATGCAGCCTTGTTTCAATGGATGGAATCTTTGGATACTGATTCCATTGAAACAATGAATGAAAACCTGGCGCAGCCTTTGATGAATGCCCTGGCGCCCATTATTCAAAAAATTGCACCGCATTTGATTCATTCGTTTTGTGATATTATTGATACAGATGAAGACTTATCTTCCGCTTTAAAACGTTTTACAGAACAATATATCGAAAAATGATAACACAAGGAGTTTCACATTATGGATTTAATCAAACAAGCTGCCTTTGAATTACAAAATGAGTCTATTTCTGCATGGAAAAAAAATAACAATTCAGTGGTCGGGTATACATGCAGTCAGGTTCCATTAGAATTGTTTTATGCAGGTGGCATTCTGCCTGTGCGTCTAAGAGGTGTTGGTATTCAGGGATTAGATATTGCAGATGCCTACTATGGGCCATTTATTTGTTCATTTCCTAAAGCAATCTTGCAATCAATGGCAGAAAAAAAACTGAAACACCTTGATGGTGCAGTCATTGCTGATGGCTGCGACTCTATGAGAAGACTGGATGAATGCTGGCGAAGGGCATCAAATGATTATCCTCATATGGATCTTCCTTTTTTTCACTATATGAACATTCCAAGAAAAATTTCAGACCATGCCAGGGATTGGTTTATTGATGAAATTCAACAATTACAAACAGCTCTTAATTCCTATTTTAACGTATCAATTACCCTGGAAGACATTCAAAAAGCCATTACAATTTACAATAAAAGCCGAGAATTGATTGCAAAAATTGAAAATCTCCGAAAGTTCAATCCGCCTAAAATTTCTGGTTCTGATGCTTTTTGTGTAAGTCTTGCTGCGGAGTCAATGGTGCCTGAAACATTTCAGCAACAGGCGACTGCGCTTTATGACCATTTTTTACACCACCCCGCTGAAATTGCTGATGGTCCCCGCATTCTTATTTCTGGCTCTGCCTATGATGATATCCATCTGATTCAAACCATTGAAGCATCGGGCGCAAATGTTGTTGGTGAAAATGTTTGTTTTGGACCATCACATCGAATAAATCTTGTATCTGAAGAGCAGCCGCCATTAGAAGCACTGATGGAACATTATCTACTTTCCTGCCCATGTCCCCGCATGTTTGGTCGATTTGATTATCGAATGGCTTTATTGAAAGAAACAATTCGTAATGTACAGGCTAAAGGGGTCGTGCTTCAAAATATTCGGTTCTGTGATCTTCATGCATCAGAAAATGGCCTTTTGGAACGCAAATTGGAAAAGGAAGGCATCCCCTGTATTCGTCTTGAACGAGAGTATGGATCTCAAACCGATACCGGTCGACTGCGAATGCGAATGGATGCTTTTTTAGAACGTATTTCATAACAGGGAGAAAAATCATGCGTCCCGAAATTCAAGAATACCCTTTTGACTGGATGTTGCATAAAAGCATGCACATTGCCTTTGACTCCTTAAAAGGCTCAAAAAAAGAATATCAGTACATGCTTAATTATATGCCTTATTTTAAAGGCCTGATGGATTTACTGGGAAAATACGATGAGCCAGGTATTTTATTTGTTGATATGGTAAAGGATGCTGTTGATGACATCATGTTTGCCCATGATCAGGGCAAAAAGATCTGTATGACCACATTTTGCTTTTCACCCATTGTTTTATTTGCGATGGATGTTGTCCCTGTTGTCATGGAACCGCTTACAGTGCTGCCTACAATTTTATGGAAACGCGGCACATATGATTTCATGAATTTTTGCATTGAAGCCGGCCTGTCTGAAACATCCTGCTCCTCCCAACGCGGCGCACTGGGTGCCTATCTGGCTGGTCTTTGCGAACCGATAGATTTTATTCTTTTTGATAGCGGGGGAGTGTGTGATACCAATGCTAACGTGTTTGCATTTTCTGCATCATATTTAAATAAACCCATATTTCAACTGGATTATCCTGCATCTTTTCTTGATAAAAAAACAAGAGAATATCAAAGAAAAGATTTTCGCGAGCTGATCTCTTTTCTGGAATCGCAAACAGGTAAAAAATTGGATTATGATCGATTACGCAATGGACTGGAAGAAACACACAAGCAAGACCTGATTATATCCCAGATAGATGAGTATCAAATGCTCAAACCCAATCCAATGCCCCCCATTTTCAATTTGTTTATGTACGCAGGACGTTTTTTAGCCACAAGCAAGCCCGGATATACAAAATTGCTTGAATCAATGCTCCGCACAGTAAAGAATAATGCTGACCAGGGAAAAAGCGGATTGCAATCAGGAAAAGAAAAATGTCGGGCGCTGTTTTGTTATATAGATCATTATTCATCAGATGCCCGAATGTGGAATTTTCTTGATGACAATGGTGTATCCCACCTGGGAAGTATTCTAAGCCGATTCTTTCCGGATCATGCCCCTTATCTTCAGGATGAAGACATCAATAGTGGCTACCATATCCAACTGAATTCTTTGGATGATATGATTGACAGCTTGACAGAAATCAATGCAAGATCTCCTATGGTAAAAAGTATTCGCGGGCCATATGACACTCCTTACATGTGGTTGGAAGATGCCTTGAGTTTTGCCAGATTGTACCAGGCAGATTGTATTGTATACAGCGGTACGCCTGGATGTCGAAATACCTGGGGAATGGTAAAGCCTTTTGCGCGTGATACCGAAAAACAAGGATTTCCAACACATATTATGTATTCGGATGCATTTGATGAGCGAGTGGAATCCTTTGAAACAACATCACTTCGCCTAGCAGAATTTTTTCGGGTAAGACAATTGATTTAGGAATGCAAAAAATAATAAGTTCCTCATTTCAGAAAAAGTAAATTCTGTTCATCTTCTTCAGTGTAATCCAGGTTCAAAAAAAGGAATGCAATTAATTAAATGGGGAACTTATTTTTCGAGTATTCCCCCATTCGGACAGAATGAATAAATGAAACAATATTATTCATATCCATAATGCCTCATTAATGCCTCATGCGTAGATTGTGCCTCCTGATTTTCAGGATTAAGATCTATCGCCTTTTTAAAAATTGACTGTGCCATCCTGTCATTTTGCTGAACCAGACAGACATGCCCCTGAATGGTCAATAAAGCGGATTTTTGGATATCAGAAATCCGATCCATTCGCATACCATCTGCACAAAGTAAAAAGGCCTGCCCCCATTCTTTTCTATCCATATATGCCTGTGCTAATGACATTAATTGTGTCAACGCATTTGGTGATTTTGCTCGTTTTTCATATAGATCCATCAGCTCACTTGATGGTATCAATTCCATTGATTTATTTATATCAATGATTTTTTCAGAAAATGGCCCTTGAGGCGCATTATTTGGATCAATCATTTTCATCCATGAAATGAATTCTGGATCACATAAAGCCCATTTTTGTATACGTTCATTGAAGGTTTGCTTGAATTGCGCAGCACTTTGTTCATAGGCCAGGGCTTTTTTTTCAATTAATTTCTGATATTGTTCTTTTTCTGCTTCAGCCATTTCTGGCGCAGGTGATTCCTTAAGAAATTGTGAAAAGTCAAGGTATATCGAATATAAATGCGCGCATGCAGCAAGAACCCATTTGGGAGATGGGTATTGAATCAATTCATTGAATACCTTTTGAAGTTTTACAAACTGCGATTGCTTTTGTTTAAAAAGTTCAGGATCAAGCTTATCTGACATTTTACAAGAAAGGTAATTGGCGTAATCCTTTAGTGTACTGTAAAATATCATTTCTAAAATGGCATCCCGAACATCTGAATTTTTTTGTGTTTTTAACAAAGGATATAATTGTTGATATATTCTTTGCGCCTGGTCATTTTGTTCAAGTTGAAAGAGAAGCGTTGCCTGTCTGGCTCTGGCAATAATCTGCCCATTATTTGATAACAGCAATTGTGCATTTTTCAAAACAGACAAGGCTTCGGGTAACTGTTTATTTCCAATTAAATTCTTTGCCCATTGAAAAAGAATGCCATCAATATTTTTTTCTTTGTTTTTTTCAAAAACTTGTTTTTTATATATATTGTTTGCTTTTGTGTGATTTCCATTTATCTGGAAAATTGATGCAGCCTGCTCAATAAACATGTACGTATCAACGTGATCTGGAAAGGTGTTACAAAAAAATTCGAGGTATTGCACAAGTAATTTGTAATCACCGATTGTCATTGATGTTTGAATCAACAGGTTTAAATGGTTTTCAAGCTGTTTGGATTGAGGAAATTTTTGAATAAGGGTTTTTCCTGCTGAAAAAAAAGTCTGTAAATCGTTTTTTTCCAGGGCGGTTCCCATTAAAGCAACGAGCGCTTTTTCGCCTAAACCTGTATTTGAATGCTTTTGTGCCATATGAAACATTTGAGATCGTCCTTTTTCCCAGTCATCAATAGCAGAAAGGGAGAGAGAATACACAATTTTTTGCTCTGCTGATGCAACAATGTCTGAAACCTCTTTTATAAGTTGTGAATTGGTTATTTCAGAATTTGAGATAATTTCATTGCCAAAACGAACCAATGATTTGAAATCTTCTTTTATATAATAGGCATCTAAAATCAGATGAATCGCAGCGCGTGAAGCACGACCATCGGGATACGCCATAATAAAGGTTTTAAATTCGTTAATTGCAGTATCGTAATGTCCTTCATCAAAAGAAATCCAGGCCATATTAAACCGAACATCTTCAACATGTTCACTATCCGGATATTCGTTGACATACATTTTACCAGATGCTAGCAAACCCTGACGACAATAATTTGTTTCATATGCATTGAATTGGGTTTTGGTTTTGTTTTTCAATGCATGATAGTAGGATGTGATTGCTGCATATAAAACATCCTGTTTGTCTATCTTTTCTGGTGGGGCGTCTTGATATAATGTTTCATAGTATTTTCCTGCTTTCATATATTGTTCTGATGCAAACAGCGATTCCGCACAATTATTTTTCATATCCCAGAGTACAGGGCTTTGATAAAAAAAATCCAGATAGGCAATGTAGGCATCAGATGCTTCCTTAAAAGCGGCCATATTCTTGGTTTTACGTGCGGTTTCATGCAGTTGTGTAATCATTTCCCTGGCAAAAACCTCATATTCTTTTTCTTTTTCAAATTTGTCATCAGTAGATATATGACTGGCATAACGTTGTTTTTCCAAGGCTTTGACAATGATTTGAACATCTAATGCCACCTGATCATAAACATGGATTTCACGTACGCATTCGAATATTTTTTGAGCGTAACCAAGCAATTTGTCGGCATCCTCGCATAATTCTGATGCTTTTCTGTATATGGCCGCACTGTGCGCCCATTTTTTTTTAATAAAATATCGTTTTGCCAGTTTTTCCAAAGCTGCCATATACGATGAAAGAGACCAGGCAAAGGATTTAAAATAACTGATGGCAGTTTTTGGTGTATGCTTCTTGTAACAATCCACATAGCAATATGCCATATCTACCAATGATTCCAATCGAATATCCACATGCCGATATGTGTCTATATCAGCAGTTTTTTGATGTTTCGATGATATTAATGCTGTTTCAAATCGTTTGATTGCAGATAAAAAATCTGCGCGATTGATATAACACCATCCCATTTTATACTGGGCAATGGCATAGGCCGGGCTTTGGGGATATTGGATAATTTTTGAATAATGGGTTTGCGCCATGTCCAGGTTCTGAGACTTAAAGTAATGATCTCCTAAAAGCAAATACGTTTCAGGTACGTATGAACTGTCTGGATATGATTGAATTATGTTTCGATAATGAACAACCATTTCCTTGATTTTTCCCATTTCTCGGAATTCATGGGCCATAAAAAAATGGACTTTATCGATTTGTTCAAAATTGGGAAAATGGTCCAGAATGCGCTGATAAATCTCTATGGCTTGATTTTTTAATCCGTCGGATGGCAAAACTTCAAGTCTGGAAAGGGGTTCTTTCTTAATGGATTTGCGAATAAAATACGTGACTCTGGATTTTTCTACATATAGGTCTGCCAGGCGAAGATACAATTCTGGCAAATAGTGTTTGTTCCGCGATTTATTAATTAATACTTTGGTATTTTTGATGGCAAGATCAATTTTGGTTTCATCCTGGCGAAGTTTTTTTAAAAACGCTTTTTCTTTTTGAGATTCACCGGAATAATCTAATATATAAGTATCAGCAGGTTTTTGGGCATACGCAACTGATATCAAAAATAGGAGAACAACAACATTCCATTGGATTAAATATTTTTGTTTCATTTGAAAAATACATCCCATTGTTCAGGCGTTTGACATTTATCTGTCAGGGATACCCGAAGGTGATCCAGCTCATCATTCCAATATTCACCAATAAATGGATATATAACAGGTTGTTTAAAGGTGTTTTTTTTCAACGACGTGCTTGTTATGTCAGTCCTGGATTGTTTTACACGTTGATACATGGAAAGACCAATTTCATAATGCATCAATCGCATGTTTTCTTCAAAAGATAATAATTTATCCGCCATTTGAACATAAGCTTGTTGTGCCAGAATCTTTAATTCATGGGCATGTTTTTGAATAAACAGGTCATAAATATTTTTGAGTGCATCAGCAACTTTTTTATCTTCAATTCCCATCGCCCGATTTTTCTCATGGGTAAGTCGATGGATAATTGAAAGTTTCATTTCTATAGATTGTTTGTGCAGAAGTAAAGGTATGATGTCCCTTTGATGTACCAAAGGCTTTCGATGTCTGATGTCTTTTATTAATAACTGATATTCATCATTCCATTCATCAACGATGGCCAATGCTTTGTTATAATTGCATATATGCTTGTAAATTAAAGACTTTAGTAAGAAATATTCAGGAGTTATCTGACTTTTAAAATCAGGTGCATTGAGTGCAACGAGCAAGCCCATCGCCTGATTGGGATGATTCAAATGAAACTGTGTCCAGGCACGTTCCAACAAAAAGCGTGACTGATCTTTTTGAAATTTTGAAATGGTTTTGTACAGGGTGTCCGCCTGATCATATTTTTGCTGTTCAAAATAAAGACGTGCCAGCGTTATTTGACATTTTGTACGCATGGCTTGATCCATTAGAGAGGATGCCAACATGCCCGACAGTATTTCGATTCCCTGATCAATATCTCTTTGTTGGATCATGAATCGTGCCAGCTCAAAGCGATATTTAAAAGAATAAGGTGTGTTTTTAGGAATCATTGAGAATTGTTCATTTCCCCAATCAATGTATCCCTTTTCCCAGTTACACATCCCCTGATGAAAATCAATAAAATGGGAAAGCGGCGCTTCTACAAATTCAAGATTCTTTGTGCAAAGCCCAGTTTCTCGAATAAGTGATTCATGGATCTGCCCCTGGTTGATTGCCTGTTCAAACAATCGAATGGCATGGGTGACAATTTTGGCATTGGGACTTTGATCAATCAGGCGGGAAAAAACATCAAAGGCTGCATAATTGTAATTATTCTTTTTTAAGCATATTCCATAAAAAAATAATGCCCATTCATAATTATCTGCATCTGACGTCTGCTGTGTAAGAAAGGAGTGAAAAACAGGGAGTGCTGCCTTAAATTGATTGTTAGAAAATAAGTGATAGCCTTTCTTGAAAAGTTGTTGTGAAGGCGTTAACTGTTTATTATTAACAATCTCTTTGTTCGTTGGCGAATGACTGCATGCTTGAAAAATAATTAGAGCAATGAGCAAAAGAATGGTCTTGTTCATTTGGGGCTCCTGTCTGTTTCGTTTACATAAGGAATTCTCGAAAAATAAGTTCCTCATTTACTTATGTGCCAGCCCGATGTAGGGGCGAACCTTGTGTTCGCCCATCGTACATAGGTACGAAAGCGTTATTAGTTCGAGGGCGAACACAAGGTTCGCCCCTACACATTCTTGGCACATAAGTAAATGAGGAATTTAATTTTCAAGCATTCCTAAGTAAATAAGAAAATCTCTGTTAATAAGTTCCTCATCTTCTTCAGCGTAATCCTGGTTCAAAAAAAAAGGAATGCAATTTATTAAATGAGGAACTTATTATCAGGATGATACACACTGACATATGTATAGACTTTAATCAAGATTTTTTAATGAATTATTTGAAATTTCTAAAAGTTAGGCCTTGATCATCGTTTCGGCCACAATGTAGGGTCGAACCTTGCGTTCGCCCATCGTACATAGGAACGAAAGCGTTATTAGTTCGAGGGCGAACACAAGGTTCGCCCCTACATCGGGCTGGCACATAAGTAAATGGGGAACTTATTTTTCGAGTTTTTCTTAGTGAAATGCGGCAAAATATTTACGATTTTATCAGTTATCAAATAGCTATAATATAAACATGTTTCATGCCATAACACGATTTCTCCCCTGATCCTTTGCAAGGTATAGCATTTGATCAACTTTTTCCACAATTTCATTGAAGGTCATATCTGATTCATAATGAATTGATTTCACGCCGATACTCACTGTTACATGATCAGCCACAAAAGAATATTTGTGGGGAATCTTTAACGTTTCAATGCTCTGGCGCATTTGTTCTGCAATGGTGACTGCTCCATCTGGGTCGCAGTCGGGAAGAACAACCATGAATTCTTCACCCCAAAGCGGCCCACCAGATCTCCAGGCCGCTTGATATTGGATGCCAGACTTTGGGCGATTTTTCGTAAACATATGTCGCCAACGCCATGACCATAGTTATCGTTAAAGGCTTTAAAATGATCGACATCAAGCATCATCAGCGACAGTGTTTTTTGATCCCTTTTCGCCCGCTTGATTTCACGTTCAAGGGCATCATCCAATGCTCTTCGGTTGGGGATATCAGTCAGTGCGTCCACCATTGCCAGTTTTTCAAGCTTTTCTGATTTTTGTTTCAGCCGAAGGTGGACATTTATCCTGGCCAGTACCAATGGTATCTCAAAGGGTTTGGTGATATAATCAACAGCGCCTAAATCAAAGCCATGCTTTTGATCCTTAACTTCTCCCTTGCCTGAAACAAAAATAACAGGAATGTCCTGGATCGAAGGATTCTCTTTAATACGTCGGCAAACCTCATATCCATCCATTTCGGGCATCATAATATCAAGAAGGATCAAATCGGGTTTTTTATCCTGATTAACAATTTGTAATGCCTTGGCGCCCCCAGTGGCTATTTTGACCTCGTATTCCTTAAACAGTGCCTGTGCCAAAATCTGAATGTTTAGAGGGGTGTCATCGACAATCAGGACTGTTGCTTTTTTCCATAAATCATTATTATTTCGATTCATTATATTTCTCCTCATTGAGGATAAAGTTAAATTTTTTCGATATGTTTAAAAGTATTCTTCGAGATGCTGTATAGTCAAAGGCATCTATACTTTTTTTTAATCTTTGACACAATTCTTTTTGCCCGAGCCCATTAATCTGCTGAATGGTTTCATTGATTAAATCCGGTGGTACAAAGCCTTCCTGAACAATTATTGAAAAGATTTTTTGAACAGACGCTTTTAAATTCTCATGATCACTTGTTTTTGTTGATTCAGTTTTCATTTCTGGCATGTTTTTCAATGTGTTTAAAATTTTTATGAATTCAGAACGAAAATGATGGACTGAATCACTTGACTCTGTTTTCAGTTCCAGTTCCAGTGTTTCGCATACTTCTGCCAGGCGATCCGCACCAATCTGTCTGGACGCGCCTTTGACTGTATGAATGAATCGGCTGGCATCCTGCCAACGCTTTTGTTCAATATAGTCATCAATGAGTGTCTTTTTTGATGAAAAATCATTGCAAAAAAGATGTATTACCTCATTCAAAACCTCCCAATTATTGTTCAGGCGTTGCGCTGCCTCTGACAGGTTTAATCCTTCAACCTCAAATGAATCTGTTGTATTTACATCATCACCTGCATTAGAATCACTGCTGGAATTAAATATGTATGTTTCATTTTGTGAAGGAATCCAACGTAATAAAGCAGACGTCAGTTTTTCTATATCTATGGGCTTGGAAATAAAATCGTTCATGCCAACGTCACGACACGTTATTTTATCTGCCTCCATTGCTGCGGCAGTCATTGCAATAATTGGAACAATATCACCCTGGGGTAATTTTCTGATGTGACGTGTTGCCTGGAAACCATCCATATCCGGCATTTGAATATCCATCAAAATCGCATCATAGGTATTTGAACTTGATTTAGAGACCGCCTCAACACCATTGTTCGCAATGTCAACCTCAAGTCTCATTTCTTTAAGCATTTCTTTTGCAACCAGTTGATTGGTCGGATTATCCTCAACCAGTAAAATTTTTGCCCCATTGATAGGCCTTAGTATTTCCCCTGCCCTACGAAGTTCACTCCATTGTTTGATTGATTTTTGTTGTGGCTGATACTTTTGCAAATTAACGATGATATTGTAAAGCTGGGAAGCAATGATGGGTTTTTCTAGAACAGCATCAAATTGAACATTTTGTGCAGAATCAATGGCCATTTGACGACCAAAGGCAGTCATCATGATCACAATAATATGTTTGCCTACCTTGTTCTGTTTTACTTCTTCTTTTCGAATTCTCTTAGCCAGTTCAATACCATCCATTTTTGGAAGTTTCCAATCAAGAAGAATCAGTTCAAATGTTTTTTGAGAATGAAATGCTTTTAAAGCTAAATCAAGTCCTTCATCACCTGACCCTGCTGTTTGAACATTGAAGTCCCATGATTCAAGAATTTCTTGAATGATCTGTCGGGTAAGCTCCTGGTCTTCGATAACCAGTGTTCGCATTCCTCGCAAATCATCCGCAGTATGTTCTTGAATCGTCTTCTCAGATACGCCAAGATTGATTGTAAAATAAAAAATACTCCCTTTGTCAATTTCGCTTTCAACCCAAATTCGACCGCCCATTAATTCAGCCAATCGCATACAGATAGACAATCCCAAACCTGTTCCACCATACTTTCGCGTCGTGGAAATGTCAGCCTGATTAAATGCAGTGAAAAGTTGATCCATCTGCGCGTTGGTCATGCCAATTCCTGTGTCAGCAACTGAGACTTGCAAGGTAAAAACCTTATCATCATTTGATGACGCATTTTTAATCTCAAGTTTCACATACCCCTGATGGGTAAATTTGATCGCGTTTCCGAGCAAATTATTAATAATCTGTTTGAATCGAAGCGCGTCCCCCACCAAGATCAAAGGAATATTGGGATCAATATCAAAAATCAGCTCCAGTCCCTTTTCTTCAGCAGTGTATGAAAACAATTGCGATGTTGAATCCAGGATTTCAGTGAGTTCAAATTCTTTGGATTCCATGTGAAGTTTTCCTGCTTCAATTTTGGAATAATCCAGTATGTCATTAATAATCCCAAGTAAAGACTTGGATGAACTGTACATTTTTTCAAGATAATCACGCTGTAGATCAGTCAACTCGGTGTTGAGCAAAATCTGAGCAAGACCAATCACTGCATTCATGGGTGTGCGGATTTCGTGACTCATGTTTGCAAGAAAAAGAGACTTGGCCTTATCTGCATTTTCTGCGGATTCTTTGGCTTTAACAAGTTCTTTTCTATTGGCCACAGCTTCGGTGTCATCAATGATGCAGGAGTAAAGCAACCCTTGTTTTTTGATCATAATCCTTCCGCTGAATACATTGACATCTCTAATTTCTCCATTGGCCAGGCGATGTCTGAATTCAAAGAAATTCCTTTTGTTTAATACAGCATCATTCATAGCATTTTGAATTTCATCGTTGCTTAACATATTGATATCTTTGATATTCATCTTTTTCAATTTAGAGTAATTCCAGCCATAGTATGAAACCGCCGCATGATTGGCATCCTTAATATTGCCCGTTTCAGGATCAATGAGCAGCATAACCACTAAGTTTCCCTCAAAAAGGGATCGATACCTTTCTTCACTTTCCTGCAATTTCTGCGCATTTAATTTCTGATCAGTGATGTCTTCAAATACCCATACACTGCCATCTTCCATATTATCGGGATTAATCGCCTTTCCGAAAAGATGTACCCAGACTGTGGAGCCATCCTTTCGCCGCATTTCCATCTCAGTATTAAATCGCTCTCCCCTCTGAATCACCGGGTAAGCCTCTTTTCCAATCTTTTCATAGGCTTTGTTTGACGTGTAAAACAGGTGTGTGGGAGAACCCTGTACCTCTTCTAACGTATATCCAAACAATTTGGCCATGTGTTTGTTTGATTTGACCTGAATTCTGTTTTTAACCAGGGCGATTCCTACCCCGCTGTTATCCAGGATAACATTCAATTCCGCCAGAGTCGCATTTAGTTTTTTATTGGCATTTTCAATATCAGTTTTATCAACCAATTGTAAAACAAGGTGCTGTTCGCCATTAAGTATTATGGGATGGATAAATGCCGATGCAAAAACATCCTTACCAAAGGTAGACACTGTTCGAATATCATGTTTTCGCAGTTTGCCATCAGACAGTGCAGCAACGCATGCATCAAACAAACCAGACTTTTTCCAGGATTCAATATGATAAAAATTTTGCGCCAATGCGTTATCTATTGTTGTTCCAGCTACTGACGCCAATGCTTTGTTGGCCAAAACGCATAGACCATCGTGTCGATACACAGCTCTTGGAAGTGGTGAATTGAGCATTATTTCTTTATTAAAAGCCAATATTTCTTGAAATTTTGAAAAAACCTCACGAAAGGCATCAGATATATCACCAATCTCATCTGTTACTGGATGAATATAGTCGTAATTCATATCACCTGAAATTATTTTTGAAACTGCATTCTGATGCCGACTAAGCGGTAAAAGAATCCTTCGACGAACAAAAATCCAGGAGAATATGATCAGAAAGAAAAATAAAGAAAACATCGCAATAACATAATTTCGGCCAGATCTCGTAGAGTCCTTGATCATTGCTTCTGATTTCTGGCTGAATTTGCGCGTTTCATTTTGAAATTCAAGAAGTAATGCAACAAGATTTGAAGCGAACCGAACCTTATCATCTCTATTATTCTGAGCTGAGATCTTTTTATTAAATGTCCAACCGATGGTTTCATATAATCGCTTCATCTCTTTCATACATATGGGTATAGATATCTGGCCGATTAACCTTTCCATTGAGTCATTGATGCCATCATACTTCTCTTTCCATTGATGGCCCGGGCGCACTTTTTCATCAAGCAAATAATCCAATGTGACTGTAGAAAGCTGAGTAACCTCAATTTGGAGATTGCTTGCAAGGGTATGAATATATTGTGATTTTTCGATGCGGCCATTGACATGCCAGAGTGCAATGCCGGATACGACAATCGTAATCACAAATAAACACACGTAACCATAAAAGATAAATAGAATTCTCATTTATATAATTCCAGTTCAAATATTTTTTGAAATGGGGGAACTTATTTTCAGATTTTTCCTTAGGAATACTCGAAAAATAAGTTCCCCACTTACTTATGTGCCAGCCCGATGTAGGGGCGAACCTTGTGTTCGCCCTCGAACTAATAACGCTTTCGTTCCTATGTACGATGGGTGAACACAAGGTTCGCCCTCTACACGTTCTTGGCACATAAGTAAATGAGGAATTTATTTTTCGAGCATTCCTTACTTAAAATGCTATATTTATTTAGGGTTTTAAGTATGATTTGAATTTTGTGCAAGTTTAATACCAATGAAAATCTTTGAAATATTGACTCAGGACTGTTATGATAATATATAGACTTTAAGATAAAGATTTTGGCAAGGCGGCGCAAGGAGATAGTACTATAGTACATCGACGAAGCGCCAACGCAGTCCAAAATCTTTATCTTAATGTCTATATAAAAGCAGCAACAATTAGGGCGTAGATCGAAAAAACAAAATAATGCGCCCTTGCATAAGGAGATTCAAACATATGAATGAAAAATTAAAATGGCAGGTGGCCTATCAGGTTGGTGTACCAGAAATAGATATACAACATAAAAGTTTGTTTGAAATGCTCAACAAACTCCAGGATATTTACGAAGCGGGTAATGTGAAATCTGAAATTCAACCGGTTCTTGAAGAAATGGGAGATTATCTCAATACGCACTTTTCATGCGAGGAAGGGTATTTAAAAAATCATCCACGTTTTGAGGCACATCGCAAAGAACATTGGTTTTTTGTTGAAAAAACAATGACATTTACAAAAGAGTTTGATCTTGATGATGCTGTCTTTGAGTATGAGATACTTGATTTTTTAAAGCGATGGTTGATCAATCATGTTTTAAATACTGATATTTTGTATTTTCGTGAATTGGGAAAAATGGATTGACACCTTCCTTATTATGTCAAAAGTTTACAATTCTTTTTTAAGCTATAGAAACCATTGTGGATACAATATATTGATTTTTTTGTTGACAAATATCTATATCTTGTATATTAACGACATCATAAAGGACATTCAACTTAACCCAATTTGCAACCACCATTTTTTGGTGGATGCAGCAATCAAGGAGAAAAATCAATATCATGTTTGACCAACTAAAAAAAAGGGACGGCCGTATCGAACCCTTTGATTCATCAAAAATAACAAAGGCTATTGAAAAAGCAGGTGAAGCAACCTCAGAGTTTGGACACCGGGAAGCTCAAAAATTAACATTACGTGTATTAACACTTGCCAACCAGCTTCGTCTGGATGCAACTCCTGAGGTTGAAGAAATTCAAGATATTGTTGAAAGAATCCTGTTGGATTCACCATATTATAAAACAGCTAAAGCATATATTCTATATCGGGAACAACATGCTCAGATCAGACAAATTACAACAAAAGCGAGCATTGACCTGGTTGAAGATTATTTAAAAAAATTAGATTGGAAAGTTAAAGAAAACAGTAACATGTGTTATTCGCTTCAGGGCCTGAATAATTATATTTCATCAGATGTCACCTCTGAATATTGGTTAAGCAAAATATATCCGCCAGAGGTACGACGTGCCCACAAGAATGGAGATATCCATATTCATGATTTAAGTCTGTTATCAGTATACTGTGTGGGTTGGGATTTAAAAGATTTATTAATTGAGGGTTTTAAGGGCGTTGCAGGTAAAGTTGAAAGCAAGCCGCCCAAACATTTTCGGACCGCTTTAGGGCAAATGGTCAACTTTTTTTATACCCTTCAGGGAGAAGCGGCTGGAGCGCAGGCCATTTCCAATTTTGATACGCTGTTGGCCCCATTTGTTCGCAATGATGGTTTGGACTATGAAGAGGTCAAACAGGCCATTCAGGAATTTGTTTTTAATATTAATATTCCCACACGTGTTGGTTTTCAAACACCTTTTACAAATATTACAATGGATTTGGATGTGCCGGATACCTTGAAAGACCATCCAGTTATCATTGGTGGTAAATATCAATCGGATGTATATGGCAACTATCAAATTGAAATGGATATGATTAACAGGGCCTTTGCAGATGTCATGATGGAAGGCGATGCTCGGGGCAGGGTATTCACATTTCCCATTCCAACCTATAATATTACCTCAGATTTTGATTGGGACAATCCGAGCCTGGATAGCGTGTTCAAGATGACTGGAAAATATGGAATCCCCTACTTTTCCAACTTTGTAAACTCGGATATGTCACCTGAAGATGCCCGATCCATGTGCTGCCGACTTCGACTGGACAATCGGGTACTTCGCAAAAGAGGCGGAGGCTTGTTTGGTGCCAATCCATTGACCGGTTCCATTGGTGTTGTGACAATCAATTTGCCAAGAATTGGGTTTCAGGCAACAGATAAAGATGATTTTTTTGATCGCGTCAATAAAGCGATTGATATCTGTAAAACCAGCTTGCAAATAAAACGCAAAGTATTGGAACGATTTACAGAAAGTAATTTATATCCTTATTCCAAATTCTATTTACGCAATATAAAAGAACAGTCAGGTAAATTTTGGAAAAACCATTTTTCCACCATTGGAATTATTGGGATGAATGAAGCCTGCCTCAACTTTTTAGGCGAAAATATCGGCACATCGGCAGGCCGAGAATTTTCAGTACAGGTCATGGATTATATGCGGGACAGACTGGTCGAAATCCAGGACGAAACGGGTGATATGTTCAACCTTGAAGCCACTCCAGCTGAAGGGACTTCTTATTCACTGGCATTATTGGATAAAAAACGATTTCCAGGTATCGTATGTGCCAATGAAAGTGATTATAAACAAAGTGCAGATCCATTTTATACAAATTCTACCCAATTACCAGTTAACTATACTGATGACCTGTTTGAAACCCTTGAACTTCAGGAAGATTTACAAACACGTTATACCGGCGGCACTGTGTTGCATTTATTTTTGGGCGAACAAATTGATGACCTTGAAGCCACAAAAACCCTTATCAAGAAAATTGCGCAAAATTTCAAATTGCCCTATTTTACCTTGTCTCCCACATTCAGTGTGTGTCAATCACATGGGTATATCAAAGGAAATCATCGTACCTGCCCAACATGCAATGAAGAAACAGAGGTTTATTCTCGTGTGGTGGGCTATTTACGACCGGTGAAACAGTGGAATAATGGTAAACAGGCTGAATTTGATATTCGAAAGACCTATAAGCTCGCTGCTTAAATGGGCCAGGCATCCTTCCTTAATAAGTTCCCCATGTTCATATGTGCCAAAAACGTGTAGGGGCGAACCTTGTGTTCGCCCTCGAACAAATAACGATTTCGTTCCTATGTACGATAGGCGAACCTTGTGTTCACCCCAAAAGGAGATCATATGCTTCAAAAAAAAATGCTATTGTATGTTAGTCTATTTTTTATGATATGTGTTAGCATTTCAAATGCAAATATCCAATCGACTGTTTCAGATACAACCATTCAAACCGGGGATTTTATCCTGGATTGGAAAAATAATCCTGCTCAAATGACAATTGTATTACTATTATTTTCAAATTAACGAAGGGTTTTGTTTTAGTAACTGCGTATCGTTTTGTTGAAAATAATTGATATTTGCAATGTAAAATTTATCATATTGTTAGCAAAACAAGTTGTCCCTA
>Ga0272440_1001326_pt1 | contig 20389 bp, 11 predicted proteins | sample SSMMMBAug17_FD_192440 | JGI IMG/M metagenome (GOLD analysis project Ga0272440, IMG submission 192440) | Marine sediment archaeal communities from Little Sippewissett salt marsh, Falmouth, MA, United States - SSM-MMB-Aug17 | ecosystem: Environmental > Aquatic > Marine > Wetlands > Sediment ...
ATTGGAAATATTATCATGATTATCATCTATTAAATCATTTTGATCAGTATATTCAAGGTCATTAATAGTTTCAAAGTTATCTGTATATTCAGAATAATCACTAATATACGACATATTGTTACTTTCTGAATTTTTTGAAAGTAAAGCTTCCATAGCATCTCCTTAATTACTATTTAAAAGGAGTTCATTAATTTATTCTGCAACTTCTTTGTGTTGCACCCATAAGGACTGATTATTGAATTTTTATCTTTGATTTGTATTAATAAAATTTTTTAATTTTTGAATTTCTTTTTCTAAAGCATTCGATTTTATACGTTCAGCCTTTAGTGATATTTCAACTTTATCTGCTCTTTTACGTTCATTTTCTGCTCTTTTACGTTCAGCTTCTACTTTTTTTTCTAATTTATTCGCTCTTTTTCTTTCAAGTTGAAACTCCTTTAATATATATTTACTATATACCTTATCATCAACCAATGTTTTATAATCTGGTCTTTCATAAAAATCTTTTAATCGGAATTGAAAATTTTTTAATACTTTTGATTTTATAACACCATTTGAATCAGGACAATTCTTTTCATATATGCCTTTAGAATTAAGAAAATAAAAAGAAGTTTCATTTCCTTTTCTGTCCAATATAAAATACTCTCTGACTCCAAATTTTTCATATTCGTGTTTTTTTACAATTGTATCTCGTTCAATATTCATCTTATTTGTATCTGATAAAAATTCAAAACACATGTCAAAACACCCCTTGTAAGATGTTTCCAGTGGTTTCATTTGATTCAGATTATTTTTATGAATAAATGCGAGATCAGGTTTTCGTATTTTGATACTATCATCAACATTAAGTCTAAAACCAATTTCAAGTCCAACTAAAATGCCTTCATCATATGCATTTAAATATTGCATAACAAGTCCCAAAAACCAGTAATATAACTTAAAGCTTTCTAAATCAGACACAGGTTTTTCCTCCAATATTCCATTATTCCATTCTAAAACAACATCTGGTAATTCATAGTAATATTTCCAATAATCATCTTCACTCACCCTTAATCCATTATATTTAGACAAGTCTAATGAATTATTGGAAATATTATCATGATTATCATCTATTAAATCATTTTGATCAGTATATTCAAGGTCATTAATAATTTCAAAGTTATCTGTAGATTCAGAATATTCACTAATATACGAAATATTGTTACTTTCTTGATTTTTTGAAAGTAAAGCTTCCATAGTATCCCCTTAATTACAATTTACAAGGAGTTTATTAATAAAATTTTTTCTGATTATAACACTTTTGAGGAGGTAATTTTTATATATTGCCAAAGCCCGGTTTGTAGTTTCGCCTTTAGGCAGCTTCAACAGAATATAGCAAATGAACATTAAGCCAAAAAATCTCCCCTAAAATATGGAAATGACAAAAACTTTTTAAAAGTTAGGTCTGATTATTGATTATTGAATTTTTATCTTTGTTTTTACTATTTATTTGTATTAATAAAATTTTTTAATTTTTGAATTTCTTTTTCTAAAGCATTCGATTTTATACGTTCAGCCTTTAGTTTTATTTCAGCTTTATCTGCTCTTTTACGTTCAGTTTCTGCTTTTTTTTCTAATTTATTCGCTCTTTTTCTTTCAAGTTGAAATTCCTTTAATATATATTTACTATATACCTTATCATCAACCAATGTTTTATAGTCTGGTCTTTCATAAAAATCATTTAATCGGAATTGAAAATTTTTTAATACTTTTGACTTTATAACACCATTTGAGTCAGGACAATTCTTTTCATATATGCCTTTAGAATTAAGAAAATAAAAAGAAGTTTCATTTCCTTTTCTGTCCAATATAAAATATTCTCTAACTCCAAATTTCTCATATTCATGTTTTTTTACAACTGTATCTCGTTCAATATTCATCTTATTTGTATCTGATAAAAATTCAAAACACATATCAAAACACCCTTTATAAGAGGTTTCCAATGGTTTCATTTGTTTTGGATTATTTTTATGAATAAATGCCAGATCAGGTTTGCGTATTTTGATACTATCATCAACATTAAGTCTAAAACCAATTTCAAGTCCAACTAAAATACCTTCATCATATGCATTTAAATATTGCATAACAAGTCCCAAAAACCAGTAATATAACTTAAAGCTTTCTAAATCAGACACAGGTTTTACCTCCAATATTCCATTATTCCATTCTAAAATAACATCTGGTAATTCATAATAATATTTCCAATAATCATCTTCACTCACCCTTAATCCATGATATTTAGACAACTCTAATGAATTATTGGAAATATTATAATGATTATCATCTATTAAATCATTTTGATCATTATATTCAATATCATTAATAGTTTCAAAGTTATCTGAAGATTCAGAATAATCACTAATATACGAGATATTGTTATTTTCTTGATTTTTTGAAAGTAAAACTTCCATAGTATCTCCTTAATTACAATTTACAAGGAGTTTATTAATAAAATTTTTCTTACATTTTTTTTATTAATGTACTGTATTAATAAAATTTTTTAATTTTTTAATTTCTTTTTCTAAAGCATTCGATTTTATACGTTCAGCCTTTAGTTTTATTTCAGCTTTATCTGCTCTTTTACGTTCAGTTTCAACTTTTTTACGTTCAGTTTCAGCTTTTTTACGTTCAGCTTCAGCTTTTTTACGTTCAGCATCAGCTTTTTTACGTTCAGCTTCAGCTTTTTTTTCTAATTTATTCGCTCTTTTTCTTTCAAGTTGAAATTCTTTTAATATATATTTACTATATACCTTATCATCAACCAATGTTTTATAATCTGGTCTTTCATAAAAATCATTTAATCGGAATTGAAAATTTTTTAATACTTTTGATTTTATAACACCATTTGAATCAGGACAATTCTTTTCATATTTGCCTTTAGAATTAAGAAAATAAAAAGAAGTTTTATCTCCTTTTCTGTCCAATATAAAATATTCTCTGACTCCAAATTTCTCATATTCATGTTTTTTTACTACTGTATCTCGTTCAATATTCATCTTATTAGTATCTGATAAAAATTCAAAACACATGTCAAAGCACCCATTGTATGAGGTTTCCAATGGTTTCATCTGTTTTGGATTATTTTTGTGAATAAATGCCAGATCAGGTTTGCGTATTTTGATACTATCATCAACATTAAGTCTAAAACCAATTTCAAGTCCAACTAAAATGCCATCATCATATGCATTTAAATATTGCATAACAAGTCCCAAAAACCAGTAATATAACTTAAAGCTTTCTAAATCAGACACAGGTTTTTCCTCCAATATTCCATTATTCCATTCTAAAATAACATCTGGTAATTCATAATAATATTTCCAATAATCATCTTCACTCACCCTTAATCCATGATACTTAGACAAGTTTATTGAATTATTGGAAATATTATAATGATTATCATCTATTAAATCATTTTGATCATTATATTCAATATCATTAATAGTTTCAACGTTATCTGAAGATTCAGAATAATCACTAATATACGACATATTGTTATTTTCTTGATTTTTTGAAAGTAAAACTTCCATAGTATCTCCTTAATTACAATTTACAAGGAGTTTATTAATAAATTTTTTTCATTTTTATTATTAATGTACTGTTACATATAAAAATTATGACGTCAATATTTTTTTATAAAGTAACCTACAAATTATATTGTATTTTTTTCTTTTATTGTTAAATAATAGTATCTTTTTTTATATTGAATTGAAAATTATCGCATACGTCTAAAAGTGTTGTGTTTTTTTTACTAATTAATATTTAACATAATCTTAGCAATCTCGTTCCCAGGCTCTGCCGGCTCTGCCTGGGAATGCATACTCGGTGGCTCTGCCACCTGTGCATAGAAACTAGTGGCAGAGCCACCATGTATGCATTCCCAGGCAGAGCCGGCAGAGCCTGGGAACGAGATCGATGAGATCATGAGAACATTTAAAGATTTTTGTTCCTTTGTTCCAAAAAAATGTATTAATAAAAATGTTTTATATTCAATAATTTATAAAACCACAACACTTGTAGACGTATGCGAAAATTACATTAGAAAAATCAGATCGAAAGCACGAATTATTATAGCCTTGGTCAAAGCCCGGTCAAAGACCTGGGTTATATAAAAACTATGATCTTTGCCCTGAAAAGCTGAATTAAAAATTGAATTTATTATTAATTCGCCCATTCATTACTAAGATCATCATAGATCATTACCCTGAACTTCACCCTCAATGATATTGACTTAAGAATTGTCATAGGAATGCATCCAGATGGTAAAAATGTTACACTTATTTATGACATATATTCTGATGTTTGGACATCAGGTAACATTTATAATTGTCCAATTTGGCAAAATGATGATATAGGTGTTGCCTCATTAAAGGCGGTAAAAAAAAACAAAACAAATTAAAAATCTCGAAAATGCCTATGTTTTTTTAAGATGGTATTGAAACTGGACATTTAAACCTAATACCTTTATATTTACAGATTTAGGGAAAAAGATTTTGGAAATATTGTCTGTAATGCCATGTAGGGGCGAACTTTATGTTCGTCCTTATTAGGGCAAAATTTATAACTATTATATCCAGAATAATAATAGGGCAAACATAAAGTTAATAATAGGGCGAACATAAAGTTCGCCCCTACATTTCCAAAATCTTTTTCCCTAAAGCTGTAGTTGGTTTTATATATATAAACTAATTTAGGCAATAAATTACAGAACTTCAAAACAAATTTAATGAGTCTTCTTCAGCTTATCCTATTTAATTAAATTATACATTGACAATTCTATTTTTTTTTTTTATAATTCAAGATTTTTAATAAATTAATGATAGTTAACATCATAAAAAAAATGTCTTAAAATCCAAAAATGTACGTATATCAAGTATGTTGGTCTCGTAACAATACAAAAAATGAGATATTTATCTGTATAACAATTTGAAATTATTAATAACGATTTTTATAAAAATGACTTTTTACGAGACCATCAAGTTTAAAACAAAAAAATAATAAAACAATATTAACAACATATTACTTAAAAATTATGAATTCAATACTAATATATGATACAACCTTAAGGGATGGAACACAGGGAGAAAATATAAGTTTTTCTGTTCAAGAAAAGCTTAGAATTGCCAGACGCTTAGATAATATTGGCATTCATTATATTGAAGGCGGGTGGCCGGGTTCAAATCCTAAAGATAAGGAATTTTTTGAGCTTGTAAAAAAAGAGCAATTTTCATGTGCAAAAATTGTTGCTTTTGGAGCAACAAGAAAGCCAAAGTGTAAAACAAAAGAAGACAGCAATATTTGTGCATTAATTGAGAGTGAAATTTCTACAATTACAATATTTGGGAAATCATGGACTCTTCATGTTACTGAAGTTATGAAAAATTCGCTTAAAGAAAATCTTGCAATGATAAAAGATTCTGTTCAGTTTCTTAAAGATAATGAAAAAGAAGTCATTTATGATGCTGAACATTTTTTTGATGGATATAAAGAAGACCCTCAATATGCCATTGATACTTTAAGAGCAGCTTCAATAGCTGGTGCAGACACAATTGTATTATGTGATACTAATGGCGGTTCACTCCCATTTGAAATAGAATATATTGTTAAAGATGTTATAAGTAAATTTCATGAGTCAAATAAAAATATTCGTTTTGGAATACACACACACAATGATTCTAATATGGCTGTAGCAAATACTATTTCTGCTGTTCGAGCAGGTGTTACTCAGGTTCAGGGTACAGTAAATGGTTATGGTGAGCGTTGTGGAAATGCTGATCTTATGTCAATTATACCTGTTTTAAGTTTAAAAATGGGTTATGAATGTATTTCTGATGAAAATATGCAAAAATTAAAAAATCTATCAAGGTTTGTTAGTGAAACAGCAAATATGATTCCTTTAGGATCAAGACCCTTTGTTGGTTCAAGTGCTTTTGCACATAAAGGCGGAATTCATGTTAGTGCTATTATGAAAGAACCTAGAGCATATGAACATATTGAACCTCATCTTGTAGGTAATGAAAGACGAGTGTTAACATCAGATTTATCAGGTAAGAGTAATGTTGAATATAAGGCAAAGGAGTTAGATGTTGATATTAAAGGCAGCAGAAAAAAAATTACAGAGACAATAAAGCATTTAGAAAAAGAAGGCTTTCAATTTGATGGGGCTGATGCATCATTAAAGATTCTAATGGAAAAAGAAACTGGTAAGTTTAAACCTGCTTTTGAACTTGAATCTTTTAGAGTTTCGATTGAAAAAGATAAAGATCACCCATGTAATGCTCATGCTATAATTAAAATAAATGTTGGTGATAAAAAGGGAGAAATCGTTGCAGCTGAAGGAAATGGGCCTGTTAGTGCTCTTGATAAAGCTTTAAGAAAAGCTCTTTATAAATTTTTTCCAAAAATTGAGGCTATGCACCTTGTTGATTTTAAAGTCAGGGTTATTGATGGAAGATCAGGAACTGCTGCAAAAGTAAGAGTTTTAATTGAATCAAGAGATGAAGATGATATTTTCAGTACAATAGGTGTATCTGAGGATATTATAGAGGCTAGCTGGCAGGCATTAGCTGATAGTTTTTATTATAAATTAAATGGAAGTAATATTTAAAAATTATAATAATTTTTAATATTTATAAATTTTTGATTATTAAGGAGTTAATATGAATGATAAAGTAATAATATTTGATACAACTTTGCGAGATGGAGAACAATCCCCTGGGGCAAGTATGAATACTGCTGAAAAATTGAGAGTTGCTACAAAATTAGAAAATTTGGGTGTTGATGTTATTGAAGCAGGTTTTCCAGCAGCTTCTGAAGGAGATTTTGAAGCTGTTTCGCAAATTGCTCAAAAGTTAAAAAATACTGAAATTGCTGCTCTTGCAAGAACTTCTAAAGAAGATATTGATAAGGCATGGGGCGCAGTAAAAAATGCTGTTAATCCCAAAATTCATACTTTTATCGCTACATCTGAAATACATATGAAACATAAACTTAGAATGACCCGAGATCAGGTTTTACAAAAAACAATTGAATCTGTTAAGTATGCATCATCTTTAGCAAAAAAAGTTGAATTTTCATGTGAAGACGGGTCAAGAAGCGATCCTGATTTTATTTGTAAGGTTTTTGAAGCTGCAATAGAATCTGGCGCTACTACTCTTAATCTCCCAGATACTGTTGGTTATGCTATACCAGGTGAATTTGGAGAGCTTGTTAAATATGTAATTGATCATACTCCTAATATTCATAAGGCAATTCTAAGTGTACATTGTCATAATGACCTTGGACTTGCAACTGCAAATACTCTTGCAGCCATACAATCTGGGGCAAGACAGGCTGAAGTAACTGTTAATGGAATTGGAGAACGTGCAGGAAATGCGTCTCTTGAAGAAGTCGTTATGAGCATAAATACAAGACCAAACCTTTTTAATGTAACTACAAATATTGATACAAAATTAATTCATCCTGCAAGTAAATTAGTTAGAATGATTACTGGTATTATGGTTCAGCCTAACAAGGCTATTGTTGGTGCAAATGCTTTTGCTCATGAAGCTGGAATACATCAAGATGGAGTTTTAAAAAATCCAATGACATATGAAATTATGAAACCAGAAACTGTCGGGCTTAATAGAAATCTTATGGTTTTAGGAAAACATTCCGGCCGACATGCATTAAGAACTCATCTTAAAGAAATGGGTTATGATTTAAGTGAAGAAGAATTAAATATTGTTTTTGAAAAATTTAAAGAACTTTGTGATAAAAAGAAATATGTTTTAGATGATGACCTTGAAGTTCTTGTTACAGAAGGTGTTTTAAGAACTCCCCAAATTTTTGCTTTAAAATATATGCATGTTACCAGTGGAAATACAGTTGATCCTATGGCAAGTATCAAACTTGAAATTAATGGAAGATTAGTTAAAGGTGGTTATTATGGCAATGGCCCAATTGATGCAATTTTTAACTCTATTGCAAAATTAACTAACACAAATTCTGAACTTTTAAGATTTACAGTTTCTGCTATAACAGGTGGAACTGATGCCCAAGGTGAGGTTACTGTTAGATTAAAAGAAGATGGCCTTGTTTCTCTTGGCAGAGCCGCTGATCCTGATATTTTAGTTGCCAGTGCAAAAGCATATATAAATGGTTTAAACAGATTAGAATATCTTAAAGAACATCCATCTCTTTCAATGGATGACCTTGAAGAAAGCGGTACAATATAACCTTTTTTGTTCAGACATCTTTTTTTTATAGTGTTTTCAGACATTGCTTTGAAAACACTATTATAATCCCACTTTGACTTTTATAGTAATGTGATAGTACATGTCAGTCCGTGTCTGTCCCTATAAAAAAACAAAAAAATCCAAAGTTGGATTATATTAATTTTCTTACCTTAAAATTTGATATTAATTATTCTTAATAACTAAGTATTTTTTTCAATATTTGGAACTTTAATTGTATGTTTTTTCAACCAAAATCTATAATACTCTTTCGTTTAATAATTTTAATTTTAGTATTATCTTCTTTAATATTAATTTTCACTACAGGTTTTTTTTATTATTCATATGTTAAAAAAAATATTTTAGCAGATATTGAAAAGAGAATGAATCTTCAGCTTGAAACTGCCTGTGATTATCTTTCAACATTTATTTCTGAAAATTTAAATACATCTAAGGCTCTTGCTGGGATGGATACTATAAAAAATGTATTTAGGGACTCAAATAGTAATAATAAATCAGAGGTAGTAAAGGTATTAAATATTTTTCGAAACTCTTATGAAGTTGATGTTTGTTATTTAATCGATAAAAATGGCAATGCAATAGCCTCATCTGAATCAAACACATTAGAAAGTTTTATTGGTAAAAACTATTCATTTCGTCCTTATTTTCAAAAAGCTATAAATGGTGAATCATGCGTTTATATGGGGATTGGTATTACCTCTAATCAAAGAGGTATTTATTACAGCCAGCCAGTCTTTGGCATTTCATCAAATGAAATATTAGGAGTTGTGGTAACAAAAAACACAATTGATAATATTGAAAAAAAAATATCCAAATCATTGCCGGGAACATGGACTTTTACAAATCCTGATGGACTTATATTTGCCTCAAATAGAAAAGATTGGAGAGTAAAACTCATGTGGAAATTGGATGAAAGCAGACTTAAAAAACTTGCTGAAACAAAACAATTTGGAAGTGGACCTTGGGATCATATAAAAATTGAAAAATTAAGAGAAGAAAAAGTAGTAAATAAATACAATCAGGTTTATTTAATTAAAGAAGCAAGTTTATATAATTATCCCCATTGGAGAATATATTATTTAAAAAGCTTTAAAACAGCTTTTGATTATTTATCTGATCCATTTTTTGAACATAAAATTCCTCTTATTTTTATTGCTGGATTCAGCATTGGTGTTTTTATTGTTTTATTATACTGGAGTTTAAGCTTAAAATTTAATAAAAATAAAAAAATCAAACAAATATTGAAAAAGCAAAACAGCTATTTGTCAGCAATTAATGAAATATACTCAGGGCTTATTAAGCGAAAAAATATTGATGATTTAATAGAAAAGATTTTATATCGTTCTGGCAATTTAACTGGAACAAAGAATAGTTTTTTCTTAATGCTTGATGATCAAACTAATGATTTTTTAGCAAAAATAGGCTATGGAAAATTTTCATCAATTGTTGGGATGAGACTGAAAACAAATCATGGTTTATCAGGGTATATATTTCAAACTGGTAAATCTTTGTTCATATCTGATTATAATTTGTGGTCTAAAAAACTTAATGATAAATTTTTCAATGAAATAAACAGTATTATTTCTGTCCCAATAAAAAGACAAGACGTTGTTACTGGTATTTTAGGGCTAGCACATTTTGATAAAAATAATTTTTTTGCAAAAGATGAAATGGAATTTTTAGAAAAAATAGGCAAAATTGCTTCAATTGCCTATGATAATACCTGTCTTTATTCTGAGCTCCAAATTGAAACAAAAAATCATAAAAATTCCCAGGAAGAGTTAACAAAATTATATCAAAGAATTGAACGTCTCGCAGTTGTAGATGAACTGACCCAACTGCCAAACAGACGGAAATTTTATAATCATCTTGAAAATGAATGGAGACGTATGGCCAGAGAAAAAAAACCATTATCTTTTATTCTCTGTGATATTGATTTGTTCAAACAATATAATTATTACTATGGTCATAAAGCTGGAGATGATTGTGTAAGAAAAATTGCTGATGTAATTTCATCAAATGTTAAACGATCTGGTGATCTTGCCACAAGATATGATAATGAAAAATTTGGAATCATTTTATCTAATACTCCAATTGAAGGTGCATTAAAACTTGCAAGGCAAATGTGTAAAGCAGTTAATGATTTAAAGATCGATTTTTGTGAATCAAATATAAGTTCTTATTTAACAATTAGCGCTGGAATTTCATGTTTTGTTCCTGATGGTAATACCAGTTCTGACTTACTTATTGAAACTACCTATAAAGCTTTATCTGAAGCAAAAAATAATGGCAGGAATCAGGCTTTTTGCTATATGGATGATTAAAATCTCGAAAACACAAACGTATAAAATAATTTAAATTCTTTACAAATTATTTTTGCAATGATATTTAAAACCTTTTTATTATTATCCAACTACAGATTAGTTATAAAGATTTTGGACTACGTTCCCATATCAAAATTCGTCCTCAACGTACTAATGTACGCCAGCGGATAATTTTGATATGGCGCCTTGCCAAAATCTTTATAACTAAATCTGTATCATTTTATTTTATTTTTGAATATTTAAATATGAATTGTTGGGTTGTAATAACAAGATAAATCAAAGCTGATCAATTCTATGGAGGAAAAAAACAAATGTCTGAGAAAAAAAACCCTTTTGAAAATAATAATAAAAACAAAAAATCATCATCAAATTTGAAAGAAAAAAATGCAAATAATGTTGAAAATAAAGAGTCTAAAAAAAACATATCTAATGAGAAAAAAGATTTAAAAAATGTTAAAAAAATAGTTAACAAAAAAAATGCTTCAAATAAAAATGTTAAAGAAAAAGTTAACAATAAAAAAGCTTCAAATAAGAATGATATAAAAAAAGATGACAATAAAAATGCTTCAAATGAAAATGATACAAAAAAAGATGATAATAATTATAATAAAAAAATTCCATCAAAAACCAATAAAAAAGACCAAAAAAAAGATTTACCAAAAACAAATAAAACTGATTTAACTGATGGTAAAATAAATAATAATGCATTAAATAATAACGCAATTAATAATAATTTAAATTATAATAATATAGATCATAATAATACACCTGGGAATTTATCAATTTTGCCTTTATTTGATGTTGCTCTTTTTCCAAAGATGATTCTTCCATTAGTTGTAATGCAGGCCGATTCAATTAAACTTGTTGATGATGCAATGGCATCTAATAGGATAATTGGTTTTGTTTCTGCAAAACAAAATGAAATGAAGGAAGAGTACTTAGCTGAAGATATTTATGATATTGGTACAAGTGCTTTAATTTTAAAAATGGGTAAAAGTGAAGATAATGCCAGTTCGCAATTACTTGTTCAGGGACTGAAAAGATTTAAAATTAAAAAATATAATCAGCTAAAACCATATATGATAGCTGAAATTGAAATTATTGAAGACACTATTGAAGAGGATATTGAAACAAAGGCTTTTATGTCGAATATTGTCGGTCTTTTTAGTAAAATAGTTGAACTTTCCCCAATTTTGCCAAAAGAATTTGCATCTATGGCTCAATCTATAGCAGAGCCGGGAACTCTTGTTGATATGGCGATTTCTACTATTAATTGTTCTATTGAAGAAAAGCAGAAAATACTTGAAGCCGTTGATATCAAAGAGCGTCTTAAGCTTGCAACTCAATATATTAATGATCAGCTTGAGATAGTTAAGCTTGGAAATAAAATACAGTCTCAAGTAAAAGGTGATATTGATAAAAATCAAAGAGAGTATTTCCTTCGACATCAGCTTAAAACCATAAAAGATGAGCTTGGTGAAAGCGATGATCAAAATGTTGAAATTGAAGAATATAAAACTAAAATAAAGAATAATAAACTTCCTGAGGATGCAAAAAAAGAAGCATTAAGGGAAATTTCCCGCCTTGAAAAAATGCATCCTTCATCATCAGAATATACAGTTTCATCAACATATCTTGACTGGCTGACAACACTTCCATGGAATATAAGCAGTAAAGAAAGCTTAGATATAGCAAAAGCTCAGCAAATATTAAATAATGATCATTATGGCCTTGAAAAAGCAAAAAAAAGAATAATTGAATATCTTGCAGTTAGAAAACTTAAACCTGATTCAAAGGGGCCTATATTATGTTTTGTAGGTCCTCCAGGAACAGGAAAAACATCGCTTGGAAGGTCTATTTCAAAAGCAATTGGAAGAAAATTTATTAGAGTTTCTCTTGGCGGATTAAGAGATGAAGCTGAAATTCGGGGTCATAGAAGAACTTATGTCGGTGCTTTGCCAGGAAGAATTATTCAGGGGATTAGACGAGCAAATACAAATAATCCAGTTTTTATGCTGGATGAAATTGATAAAGTTGGTACAGATTTTAGAGGTGATCCATCTGCTGCACTTCTTGAAGTTTTAGACCCTGAACAAAATGCTGCTTTTTCTGATCATTATCTTGATGTTCCATTTGATCTTAGTAATGTTATGTTTATAACTACTGCAAATATCTTAGATACTATTCCCGCTGCACTTAAAGATAGAATGGAAGTGCTTAAATTGTCCGGCTATACCGAAGAAGAAAAAATTAAAATTTCAACAAAATTTCTAATTCCAAGGCAAAGAGCTGCTCATGGTCTTAAAAGCACTAATATTAAATTTTCTAATTCATCAATTAAATGCGTTATAGACAGCTATACAAGAGAAGCTGGAGTAAGGAATTTAGAAAGAGAAATTGCTGCAATTTGTCGAAATGTTGCAAGTAATATTGCACAGAAAATAATAAAATTTCAGTCAATTACAATAGAAAATGCAAAAAAGATTTTAGGTACTATTAAGTACAAACCAGAGATTGCTTCAAGGTTTTTAACACCTGGCCTTTGTACAGGTCTTGCATGGACACAAAGCGGCGGTGAAATTCTTTTTGTTGAGACTGCTATAATGAAAGGTGAAAAAAAGCTTACTCTTACTGGTCAGCTTGGAGATGTTATGAAAGAATCTGCCACTACCGCTTTGACCTTTATAAGAAGTAATGCACAAAAATTTAATATAAATGAAGATTTCTTCGAAAAAAATGACATACATATTCATATTCCCTCTGGTGCAATACCAAAAGACGGCCCATCAGCAGGTGTTACACTTTTAACTTCCCTTGTTTCTTTACTTACAAACAGAAATGTAAAAAATGAACTTGCAATGACTGGTGAAATAACTTTAAGAGGACAGGTTCTTGAAGTTGGAGGAATTAAAGAAAAGGTTTTAGCTGCACACCGAGCAGGTATAAAGGAAATTATCCTTCCAAAAGATAATGAAAAAGATATGGAAGATATATCTAAAAATATTCAAAAATCTATTAAATTTATTTTTATGGATAAAATGCTGGATGTTGTTAATACAGCTCTTAATGATAAACCTGAGGTTTCAAATAATATAAATAATAATAATTCAGATAATAATAACAATGACATAATTTCACCAAAAGAAATTATTTTAAAGGAGTAATTATGTTTGCTTTAATAAACAGGAAAAATTATTGCTTTTTTATGATTCAAAATATTAAAAAATTAATAAATTATAAATTATTAATATTATGCCTTTTTTTATTATTTATTCATATCTCATGCTCAAATAAGATTTTAGTTACTAAAACTTATAAAGCCTCCAAAAAAACTGGAAAACCTTATAAAGTTTTTAATAAGTGGTATTATCCTTTACTTAAAGCTGATAATTATTCTCAAAAAGGTATTGCTTCGTGGTATGGTAAAGATTTTCATGGAAGAAAAACTTCAAATGGTGAAATTTACAATATGTATGCATTGACTGCTGCACATAAAACTCTTCCACTTGGGACATATGTTATTGTTTATAATCTTGAAAACAGAAAAAAAGTTTTAGTTAAAATAAATGATAGAGGTCCTTTTGTAAGTGGTAGAATAATTGATTTATCCTATGCTGCTGCAAAAAAATTGGATATTGTAAGAAAAGGAACTGCTAAAGTAAAAGTTTCTGCATTACCTGAAAATTATGTAAAAAAAATTAAACCAAAACAAAGAAAAAAAACTGTTTCTAAGCCTCAAGAATCCTGCTATTCTTTTCAAATAGGTGCATTTGAAAATATTAAAAATGCAAAACAAATGAAAAATAAACTTGAAAAATGTTTTACTAATAATATTTTTATTCAAAAATCGCTAAGTAAAGATAATAAGAAAATTTATCGTGTATTTTTTGGAAAATGCCTTAATCAAGATGAAATTTTTCATTTTGAAAAACAGCTTACAAAAAATGGTTTTACTGATGCATTTATCAAACCTGTAAAAAAATTATAATTATTGGCAATGAAATTTTGGAATTCCAAAATCCTAAATTTTAATAAAAAATTATTAATTTTATATGAAAGTATAAAATTTAGACATAAATTCAATATATTCTGACGCTAATGATTATGCCTCTGAAAAACAAATTTGTAGTCTGGAGTCCCAAATCTTTAGATTTGGGCGTCAGTAATTTTTTCAACTGGTTGTATTTTTTGACGCCCAAATCTAAAGATTTGGGACTCCAGACTGGATCTAACAAACTATAAAACTTTCATGGTTGGTTGTGATAACAATTCATGGAAGTTTATGTTAAGAATTATTAAAAAAATTGTTAATAATTATATGAACTGTGAATTCGGAAATATTATTTTAATTTACTCAACTACATTTTATTGTTGACATTTTGATTAATATGTATAAAAGAAAAGTATTAATTAAATGTTGTTCTTTAATATCATCATTAACCTTTTAATGATGGATATAGCTTTTGAAAATCAATTTTAAAATTTGATTAATTGTTACCTGCCACTAATTTATATTTTACAAATTAATAAATGAATATATAACTGTTTAAATATTTCTTGAAATTATATTTTTATAAAATGTCCCCCTTGATTTTTCTTTTTTTATTTATACAACCAATTAAAAGCTCCTTTTGATTTTTCTTGATCCTTTATAACCAATTACCAATTCATATAGTTTTTTATTATAATTAAAATCCTTTTAATTAAATATATCCTAAATTATTACAATCAAATTTAATAGGAATATCAGGTATTTACCTGCATAGCTTTTATTATTTTTAAGCTTTCTATTAGCCTCTGTTATTTCTATCATGTAATCAAATTTTAGAAAAATATAGTTTTTTTGCCTTATTGCATTATTAAACGATTTTTTATTTCCTTTCAAAAACCATAAAATTATTTTTTGTTCTTTTAATTTTATATTTAATCAATAATTTCAATACAATATATTAATTTACAAATGTTTTTTGTAAAAGATTTTAATGTTCAAAATCAAATAAATTTTTTGTTAAATAATAACAGCTCTTAATTAAAGTAAGGGGGACTAATGAAAACCTATTTTTCGTTGATATTTTTATTCATTTTTATGTTTTTTTCATTTAATTCCGTTTTTGGATTAGATATTAATTGGTCAAAAATAGATTTAAATCAATCAAAATATTATTATTCAATTTGGGGTTTATCTGAAAATGATATTTATATTTCAGGGAATAATGGTAATATCAATCATTATAATGGTGTAGAGATAGAAAAAATCGATACAAAAACTAATGAACATCTCTGGAGTATATGGGGGTCATCTGGTAATAATATTTTTGCTGTAGGAACCAGAGGAACAATTATTCATTATGATGGTACTACATGGAATAATATCAAAACTGATTATAATAATAATCTATATGATATTTGGGCAAGTTCGCCAGATAATGTATATGTTGTTGGAGAAGGGATTATACTTCATTATAATGGAATACAATGGAATAAACTTGAAATTGGGCTGCCTGATATAATTTTTTTCAGTATTTGGGGAAATTCGCAAGATGATATTTATATTGCAGGGGACTCAGGATTTGTTTTACACTTTGATGGTTTTAAATGGGTTCAACATGAAACAAATGTTTATTCTCAATTATGGGGAATATGGTCAAATTCAAAAGATACATTTGCTGTTGGTTCTCCATGGAAATATCAAAGTACATTTTTGCATTATAATGGTCATGAATGGAAAAATATAAAAAATGATTATAATGTTCATTTATGGGATGTTTGGGGCATTGATGAAAACAATATTTTTGCTGTTGGTGATTCTGGAAAAATATTTCATTATAATGGAAAGGAAATAGAACTTTTAGAAACAAAATCTAGCAGCAGATTATTATCAATTTGGAAAAATAATAATACAATATATGCTTTAAGTGAAAACAATGGAATTTATTATAATGCTTTTGCTAATGATAATATAAAACAAAATACACCTCCTGCGATTATTGGTAATTTTGAAATAACACAAAACGAAGATGAATATAGTAAACAAATATTATTTGAAATTAGCGATGCACAAAGCCCTGCAAGCGAACTTGTTGTATACGTAACTTCATCTAATCAAGCTTTGATACCAGATAATAATCTCATTATTAAAGGTGATGGTAAAAATAAAATTCTTGAAATTTATCCAGTCAAAGATGAATATGGTGCTTCAACAATAATTCTATTTGTTAGTGATTCAATTGAAACAACCATAAAAACATTTAAATATAAAGTAGATCCTGTAAATGACCCTCCAAAATTCGAAGGTGGATCACCTTTAGAAATTTATGAAGACTCAGGCTCTCAAATTATCGATAATTGGGCATCTAATATTATAACCGGCCCAGAAAATGAATCAGATCAGAATTATTCATTTTTTGTAGAAACTGATAATCCTGATTTATTTTTAGAAACTCCTTTTATTAAAAATGATGGTACATTAATATTCAAACCTAAACCTGATATGAATGGTCTGGCAAATTTATCTGTTTTTTTAAAAGACAGCGGCGGAATAAAAAATAATGGTTCTGATATAAGCCCTAAATACTTTTTTTATATTAATATTATTCCTGTAAATGATGCTCCTGAATTTACTAAAGGCATAAATATTAATGTATATGAAGATTCTGATTTTCAAAGCTATTTAAATTGGGCAACAAATATAAGTCCTGGAAAATATGAAAATTTTAATCAAAACATTTCATTTGTTTTGGATACTGATAATAAAGATTTGTTTTCTCAACTGCCTTTTATTTCAGCTCATGGCACATTAACATTCATGCCTGAACCTGATAAAAATGGCCTTGCAAATGTTACTGTTCAATTGATTGACAATGGCGGTGTTGAATTTGGCGGTAAAGACAAAAGTCAAACACAGTCATTTAAAATTAATATTATTCCTGTTAATGATATTCCAGAATTTCAAATAGGTGAAGATATTAAAATATGGGATGATTCTGGAGATCAGATAATAAAAAACTGGGTGAAAAATATTAGTCCAGGACCTATTGATGAAATAGATCAAAATCTTAAATTTGTTTTGTATTGTAACAATCCTGAACTTTTCTTATATGAACCGGAAATTACTCCTGATGGAACATTAAAGTTTTGTCCCACAAAAGGAAAAACAGGGCAATCACTTGTAAGTGTTAGACTTTTTGATAATGGCGATGAAATAAAAAATGAAAATATTCAAACATTTTCAATTTATGTAAAAAAATCAATAAATATCTCAGGGAAAATTAAATATTATAGTAATGGTTATCCAATTAATAATGTTTTATTAACACTAGAAGGTGAAAAGTTTTATACTACAGTTACTGATGTAAATGGTTTTTATGAATTTATTCATATTGAACAAGGTAATTACAGATTATATCCTTCTAAAAAAGATGATTTAGGAGCATTAAGTGCAACTGATGCTTCTGAAATTTTTAGATATGCTGCAAATAATAATAGTCTTAGTTGTTTTGAAATGATAGCAGGTGATGTTTCACAAAATGGCCAAATAAGCAGTATTGATGGCTCAAGAGTTGCCAGTTATAGAGCTGGGTTATTAGACTGTCTTAATGATGAATGTGTTAACTGGGTTTTTATTGAAGATACTGCATCAGAGTTTTCTATAAAGAAAAAAACTTTCAACGATAAAAAACAATGTACTGATTGGCCAGAAATACCTTATTCATTTGAAAGAAATTATAATAATATTCAATCCAGTCTTAGTGAAGAAGATTTTATAGGTATTAGACTTGGAGATATTACTGGAAACTGGCCCAAAATAGATGATGTTGAAGAAAAATATTCAAATAATCAACAAAATAATACAGCAGAAAATGACCTTATTTTAAAAACACTTAACCCAATAATAGTGCCAGTAATATTAAATGATTACTATGATATTAAAGGTATAGATATTGATGTTAATTATGATAAAAATATTTTAATTTCAAAAGGAGCAAATCTTAATGAGGATATTTTAGAAAGCCAAAATTATGAAATAATAGTAAATAATAAACATGATAATGGAAAAATTACAATTTTAGTTTCAGCAAAAAATGAAATTTTATCCAAAAAGGGCTCAATTTTAAATTTAATTTTTGAACCTGTTAAAAATGATTTAAACAAATTAGATAATGCAAAGATAATATTTGAAACATTTGAATGTAATGAATTAAAACAAAATATACAAAATATAAATCTAAGACAAACTGAAATTGTTAATTGTTTAATTAATGGTCAAGTTAAAACTGATGTTTTTGGTGATGAAATAAATATTAAAGGAGCAACAGTTGTTTTACAATCAGTAGATAATCAGTATTATGAATCAACAATAACCGATGAATCAGGTAAATTTTCATTTTGCAATATTATTGATGGTATATATGAAATTTCAGCAATTTCAGATTATTTTCAAACAAAAAAAATGATAATATCAAAATCTAATGAGAATAATATATGTAATTTCAATATGGATCAACCTCCATTGCCATGCAATGATGATGATTTATTGAAAATCTATAAAACTAACAAATTAAACAGCTTTGATATTGGAAATGATGGCAAAAAAGGAATTCTTGAAGCAATTGATGCTCTTAAGACTGCCAGTGGTATAATAGGAGAGTAAGATTTTGCGTTGCAACCTATTTTTATGTACGATCAAGAAAAATGAACATGTTATTTTTTGAGCGTTCCTTAGTATTTTTCAATATTCAATAAATGTTCGCGTTTATCTATAGTTATCCATCAAAAAAATCAAACAATCAAGATGAAACAAGAATTTTTTCCATACATCTCAATTTTGCAGATCTTGCAAGAGGATTATTTTTTATTTCAAACTCATCAGGTCTAATAACTTTTTTGGTTATAATATTGACTTGTTTTTTTGTATTGCAAATACATTTTGGAAGGTAAGAAGGGCATGAGCAGTCTTTTGAAAGTTTTTTCATATACATTTTTACAATACGATCTTCAAGAGAATGAAATGAAATTATGCAAAGTCTTGCTCCTGGATTTAAAAAGTCATAAACATCATTTAAAAATTTTTCAAGATGCTCAAGTTCTTTATTTATAAATATTCTGAGTGCCATAAAAGTCCGCGTAGCAGGATGAATTTTATAATTTTTTTTAATTGGAACTGCTTGAAAAACTATTTCTCCGAGTTCTTTACTTGTTTTAATAGGATTTTTTTTTCTTAACTTTACAATTCTTTTTGCAATTTGTCTGCTAAATCTTTCCTCGCCATATTTAAAAAAAATTTCGCTAAGATCTTTTTCAGAAAATTCATTAATAACTGAAAAAGCAGTTATTTCTATTCTAGTATCCATTCTCATATCAAGTTGTTCATCAAGATTAAAACTAAATCCCCTGCCGCTTTCTTTTATATGAAAAGTTGAAAGACCTAGATCCAGCAAAATTCCATCAACACCCTTAATATTTTCATTTATTAAAATATTGGCTATTGTTGAATAATTACTATGAAAAAGTTTAACCTTTTTATCATTTTTATTAAATACATTCGCTGCATTTTGTATCGAAGCAATATCTTGATCAATTCCAATTAATAGCCCATTATCTCCAATTAAATCATAAATTACTTTTGCATGACCACATCCGCCTAAAGTACAATCTACGTATATTTTTCCTGATTCACATTTCAGAAATTCTAATACTTGTTTTTTCATAACAGGTATATGAGTATATAATTTATTCAAATTATTATTATTAGTATTTTTCATAATTTTATAGTAAAATATTATAATATTTCTTAAT
>Ga0272440_1001327_pt1 | contig 20372 bp, 15 predicted proteins | sample SSMMMBAug17_FD_192440 | JGI IMG/M metagenome (GOLD analysis project Ga0272440, IMG submission 192440) | Marine sediment archaeal communities from Little Sippewissett salt marsh, Falmouth, MA, United States - SSM-MMB-Aug17 | ecosystem: Environmental > Aquatic > Marine > Wetlands > Sediment ...
TGTTCGCCCTCGAACGAATAACGCATTCGTTCCTATGTACGATGGGCGAACACAAGGTTCGCCCCTACATTGGACTTGTAAATAAGAAAATGAGGAACTTATTTTTCAATCATTCCTAAGGTCATGTAGAGACGTATAAACGTCTCTACAGTATACATAGACTTTTTATTCCTTATTTTGAAACACCGGCATTAAGCATTCCCTCAATAAAAGGATCAATGACGCCATCCAGAACATTGTTTACATTTCCAACATCCAGGTTAATCCGGTGATCTTTAACCATCTGGTATGGATGTAAAACATATGACCGAATTTGATTGCCCCAGGCAATATCATCCTTATTATTATGAATGGCGTTCATTTCATCAACCTGTTTTTGTTTTTCTTGTTGATACATTCTAGATTTTAAAACCTTGAGCGCAATTTCTTTATTTCGATGCTGCGACTTTTCCTGCTGGCATTGTACGACAATACCTGTTGGAATATGAGTGACACGCACTGCACTGCTGGTTTTATTTACATGCTGACCGCCAGCACCACTGGCACGAAAAACATCAATTCGCAAATCTTTTTCCTCGATATCCACAACGATTTCCTGGGATAGTTCCGGAAAAACAAACACTGATGCAAATGAGGTATGTCGTTTTCCATTTGCATTGAATGGAGAAATTCTTACTAGTCGATGGATTCCTGTTTCAGATTTGAGGTACCCATAGACAAATTTGCCATTTGCAGAGAATGTAACGCTTTTAATGCCGGCTTCATCTCCTGGTTGTAAGTCAATCAATTGTGTTTCATAGCCATTTCGTTCCACCCATCGTGAGTACATACGAAACAGAATTTCAACCCAATCCTGCGCATCAGTCCCGCCAGCACCTGCATTTATTGATATAATTGCATTGTTTTTGTCATTATCACCAGAAAGCTTTTGAGCAATTGAAAATTTTACAATATCTTTTTCCAAACACTCCAAGTCTTGTTGAATATCTGCCAGTGTTCCCAAATCATCTTCTTCACTGGCCATTTCAAGTAAGAGCAAATTATCGTCAATATTCTGATTCAATTTTTCCCATTCTGATATTGTTGATGATAACTGCGTTCGTTCTTTCAGGATAATTGCAGATTTTTCATGATCATCCCAAAAGCCATCTTTACTTATAATTTGTTCAATTTCATCGAATCGTTCTTGTTTGTGAGCAAGGTCAAAGACAACCTCTTAGAGTTTGAAGTTCATCATGTAATTGGCCAATTTTCGTTTTGACTTCTCCGAACATATTTTTCTCCTTTTTAAGCCATAATAAAAATTATATAGATTTTGATTTCGGTTTCGCTAGAGGGCGCTAGAGGGCGAACATAAGAATACGCCCTATGATATATGGACCCCTGATTTATCAAGACTGAAAGAAATAGAGCCAAAGCCATAATGAAATGACCCTTTGGCACGAACATTTCCATTTGCAATTTCCAGACTCGCAGATGTTCCGACACCCCAGACTTTCAATGAGATTCCGCCATAAACGCTTTTTAAAGAACCAGATTTGTTAAATGTAAAGGATGCATTTGAAAACTTATGTCCGCCAAGTTTTAATGCGCCGGAGGCTGTTAATTCACCATTGCTGTTTTCATCAAACGTCAGGGTCGTTGATGCTGCCCCCGGAACCTGAAAGGCTGCCATAATTGAACCATCTGAGTTAACTTCAATATTAGAAAACTGAGAACTTAACTTACTGACCTTATCATATACAGAACCAAATTTGTTTATTAATTGATTTAAATCATCAGAAGATGCCGCTTTTTTCATAAAATTCTTTAAAGAATTACCAGATAGTTTTTTTGCATTATCAATGAGATTGTCAAGATCATCACCTGCTTTTGAAGCTGCTTTAAGGAAATCATCTTTAAGGTCATCAGACAAATTTTTTGTATAAGAAACCAGTTCTTTAATTGAATCATCCGCTTTTGCAGCAGCTTTTGCGAAATCTTTTTGGGCATTTGAACCGAGATTTTCAAGTGTATTTTTAAAATCGTCTGCAACGTCGCCGCCTGCTTTAAGGGCATTTTCCAATCCACTGGCAACATTCTTGGCCAACTGTGTATTTACCTCTGGTGTCACTGAAGCATGTGTTACATTAATTTTACCTTCTTTGATATCGCTAAGATCAAGGGAGAGTGATGTTGTGACACCAAATCCTGCAACTGTTTGACGTTGGGTGAGGCTGAATTCGCCTGAACCTGGATCATATGAAAAATCCGCTTGAGCGAGATCAATTCCGATACCATATTCTCCCACACCAAATCCGATACCGCCCTTTACAGTTGCTGAAATGGACTTGCGGTCCACATTATATGTGACATCTGAAAGTTCAAGCGATACGCCCGCTCCAAAAGAAAATCCGCCAAATGAAATAATACGTTCATCATTTTCATTTGTATAAGACTCAAACCGCATATCATCGAAACTTGCAGAAAAAACGTTTCTGTCTAAATCAAAGGAAACAAAGGCATCAGTACTATCAGTATCCAAATTTATTCCCAGATCTGAAAGAGCGGATGTCATTTCGCCAAAGCCAGGAATAAAACTTGTATCCAGTCCGGATTTGAGATGCGCCTCAAAATAACGACCATTTACAGTTTTTTGTGCATTTTCATCATAATAGTTTCCATCAATCATTTTTGCTGAAAATGTTGTTGAAGTACCATCATTGTTATTTAGTAATTTCGAAATATCAATGGTTGTTGTGCCATCATTCGATTTGGACATATCGAAAGTGAATCCATCAGTCTTAATACTAAATTGATCCTGACCTGGATTGAAAATTATTGATGCAGAAGACAGCGTGGTGTTCACATCAAGGCCCACTTTTTTCAAAGCATTTTGCAAATCATCAAAACCAGGAACCATCTCTGTAGCGATAGATGCTGATGTTGACAACATGACTGAGGTTCCATCAAATGTGCCATCAGTAATAATCGAACCACTGACATTCGTTTGAATCCCCATGCCGCTTAACACGCCACCGCTAAAAGATACATTGATTTTATTGTTTGTTCCTTTTGATATTGAAAAATCGCCCTCACTGATTGTAAATGCCTGACCAAAAGCGTTAAAAGCGGCGTTCCCTTCTATTGATAGCCCATTATTATTAATCGTCGCAGTGCCCTGAATATTCACACCGCCTGAAAACGTATGATCTGAAATTGATCCACCCACATTGAAATTGAGAGATTGCCTGGTTGAAGCGCCTGTAATTTTATAATTATCGTTGATTTCGAGATCAACATCAACCGCAGTCCCAAGTCCATAAGCAGATAGATCCGCTTTTCCAGTTGCAGTAACAGTTCCATCGTTATTTTCAGAATAAACGATATCAGAAATTTTAATATCACCCAGGCGCACACCATTTTCTATAGTGTTTTTTTGGATCAGTTCGTCATTTTTTGTTGAAATTAAACGAGCAATATCTGATTTGCTGTCTAAACCGGCTGCTTGAGAAATAAATTCTGATCGTTCATCACCTGATAACTTTGATGTCATTTGAATAAATGACCCCACCTTGTCACCAGCAGTCTGAGCCGCATGAAGATAATCTGACCTTTCGTCACCTTCAAGGGATTTAATTTGTTGAATGAATTGATTGACATTATTTCCTGACTGACTGGCAGCATCAAGAAAATTTGATTGATCTGAACCATCCAGTTCAGAAACCATTTCTTGAAAAAGATCATACTGTTTGACTGAAGGCTGTTCTATATCAAATAAGAGTCCAAAAGCCGGGTTTTCTTTTTGTTTAAGATTGACACCAATAGAAATATAATTATCTCTGTCATTTCCTGTCAGTCCCAGGGTATCGGCATCGTTTTCAACATTTTCTTTAAATTGATCAGTGTTTGATGTAGACAAGATCTGCTGACTGATTGATTGAAGATTAAATGAAGAATTTTTTGATTTATCATTTGGAGATAGGTTTGAAGAAATACGCGAATTTTTTTCTAAAGGACGCTTTCTTGTTAATTGATCTAATTTTAAATCATGATGAAAATCAGCTAATTTGTGAATTCTATTTGAAACATTCATTTTTTTATCCTTTTTTTATGGGGCATTCCTAAGATGTTTTTCTCAAGCATTCCAATCAACTTATTCAGAAAATATAGCGATTCTAAAAAAAAATGTCAAATGATATTTGACCGATTGGGGCGGACCTTATGTTCGTCATTTTACAAAAATTGGAATCAAATTATTCATGCAATAAGTATGCTAAAACATAGAGACATTTCAACCTCGTAGCAGATGTGTCTTAGGATAATAGATATGTTTTCAATAAGTTATGCTTATGCTCACTGAATATTTACAAAAAATTTCATAGATAAAAAAAAAAGATACAATTTTTATGATGAATTAGTTGATTTTCTATAAAAATTAAATTATGAATAGTTTTCAGAAAATATTGAAGGATTAATTTAATTAACCTGTCATGGAGGCATGAGTGCAAACCGGACATATGCTTATAAAAAAAATTATAATATTGATAATTGTTCCTGGATGTTTGATATTCATCAGGACAAATGGTTCAGTGGCTCATGCAAGAATCGCAAAAAGATATTTAAAAATGGCCAGTCTGGCGCCTAAGAACTTAGGGTGGGCAAAAAATATTCGACAAATCATGCATCCGGCATTGGATCGTGTGACCAATGGAGAATTGAAATTGCAGTGGTACTGGAATGGTATCATGGGTGATGACAAAGATTATATTGAAAAAATGAAAGCCAATGAACTTGATGGCGCTGCACTCACACCAATTGGTCTGATCATGGCCTGTCCAGCTATGGCTGTGCTTCAACTGCCATTTTTGTTTAATAACTATGAAGAAGTAGACTATATTCGTGATAAAATGTGGCAAACATTTGATAAAATTGCCATAAAAAATGGATTCAAAATTCTCATCTGGGCAGATCAGGATTTTGATCAATTGTATTCTGTCAAGTATCAAATGAGACAATGGACTGATTATAAACAGGCAAAGATTGTTATTTGGAATGGCATTGTAGAGAAAAAAACATTTGCTGCCATTGGAATGTCAACAATATCATTGCGTATTTCAAATATTTTTTCTGCTTTAAAACAAGAAATGTTTGATACATATATGGGGCCTGCCATATGGGTAGTTGGTGCCCAACTATATCCTGTCTTTAAATATGTCAATCCAATTAAAATGCGCTATTCTCCTGCCGGCGCAGTGATTACGATAAATGCATGGAACTTACTTCCCAAATCATATCGAAAAGGGCTTAAAGATGTCCAAATGAATGAAGCCCGAAAATTTTGTCGTCAATGTCGTATTGATAGCCAAAAAGCGTTTCAAGCAATGCATAAATATGGTATGCAGGTAACAAAAACAACGCCAGATACCATCAAAATATTAAAGAAGAAATGCTTACCTTTGCGCAAGCAATTCGTTGGCCGTTTATATTCACAGGCAATTCTTACAGAATTGCTCGAACATTTGTCTGTATTTAGATCAAAGGAGACAGAATAATGAAAAAGTTTTACCAAATCTTCCTTGCCTTCCACGGTACGTTTGTGACCATTGAAAAGGTATTCATCTGTGTTTTGGTTTTTACGATGATTTTCTTTTCGTTTGGGCAAGTCATTTTCAGAAATGTTTTTGGAATTGGATTCCCATGGATTGATATTCTCTTACGAATAGAAATTTTATGGCTGACTTGTATCGGTGCTGCACTGGCAACCCAGTATAATGAGCATATTAAAATTGATTTTATCAATAGTTTTCTGAAATCACAAAAGCTCAAACAATCTGTAGAAATTATATCTTATGTGTTTGCTTTTGTTATTTCAATATTGTTATTTGTAGCAGCAAAAGATTTCATTGATTCCATGCGCGGATTTGATAATCCACCCTGTACATTGGTATCTGGCATACCAGACTGGAATTTTGACCTGGTCATTCCTTATTGTTTTTTAACAATGGTCGTTCGGTATCCTATCCATATTATCAGTTGCGTAGAAAAGGGACCATCAAGCATTGATGATGAACTGTCCATGACTTAACGTATGAACAATTTCATTGAATCAGTAAATCGGTCGTATCCAATGATTGAAGAAAACAAGAATAATTGTAAACTTGTTTGCTCCAAATTTTGTGTACGACCACAGATAACAGACTAAAAATGAAAAGCAAAAAACATCTTATGGATATGTTGATTGTCTAATTTTTGGTAAAAAACTGATTCTCGAATTCTTAACCAATAAAAAGTGAGGTGAAAACGAAAGATGAGTATTATTTTATCAATTCTTCTGATCGTTCTCGTACTTGGGGCAGTAGCCAGTGGTGCGCCCCTGTTTACCATCATTGGTGGAGGCGCAGCGCTTTTGTTTAAATTTGTTGCAGATGGGAAGCTGGCATTTATTCTGACAGATATGAAAAAAGTAATGACAGCACCAGGAATCATCTCCATTCCGCTTTTTGTCTTTGCTGGATTCATATTTGCCGAGAGTAAGTCCTCCTCCAGATTAATTCGTTTATCCGATGCCATGATTGGATGGCTTCCAGGGGGGTTAGCAGTGGTTACTGTAATGGTCAGCACTGTATTTACCGCCCTGACCGGAGGAAGCGGTGTAACAATTATTGCATGCGGCGGCATATTATTGCCCGCATTGATTAAAAATCAATATGATGACGATTTTTCTCTCGGCCTTGTAACATCTGCAGCAAGCTCTGGGGTACTTTTCATACCCAGCCTTCCCATTATCATTTATGGTGTTATTGCTGAAGTTGATGTTTCATTATTGTTTATTGCTGGAACTGTGCCGGCAGTATTAATTATGATGGTTCTCGTGGGTTATGGCATTTTTTATGGTGCCAAACATAAGGTTCCTACCACGCCTTTTTCCATGAATAATTTATTGGACAGCCTGTGGGAAATAAAATGGGTATTACCATTACCCTTTATTGTTGTAGGCGGCATTTATGGAGGCTTTATCACAGTGAGTGAAGCAGCATCCGCAACTGTTGTCTATGCTTTGATTTCTGAGTGTTTGATATATCGAGAAATTGGCTTGGGACAATTGATACAGGTAACAATTAGAAGTATGAGAACAGTTGGTGCAATTTTAATGGTGCTTGTTGCCGCATTGGGATTGACAAGTTTTATGGTGGATCAGGATATTCCACAAATGGCGGTTGATTTTATTTCTGAAACCATCACAAACAAATATGTATTCTTATTATGTCTGAATGGTATCTTGCTGGTGGTTGGCTGCTTGATGGATATTTTTTCGGCAATCGTTGTTATGGTGCCATTAATTAAACCAATGGCTGAACAGTTTTCAATTGATCCACTTCATTTGGGCGTCATCTTTTTGGCAAACTTAACTGTTGGTTATATTACACCACCGGTGGGAATGAATCTGTTTATTTCAAGTCTGCGTTTTAGAGCGCCAGTGCTTCGCTTATATCGTGTTGTCGTTCCAGCGTTAATTCTTTTAATTATTACTCTGGCAATGATTACTTATATTCCCTGGTTAAGCACTTTTCTTGTAGATTTCTTTGGCATGCGAAAAGCTGCTATTATATTGTAATTTATTTTGCATTGATTTGTTATGGGTGGGGCAATAAGAATATCTATTTCTATTGACCCCAATTCCTTGCTTTAATATTTGAAACAGAAAGGAGTATTATGCGTATCAAGTGGAATCAAGCCTATTGTTTAATGAAGGGATTCGTTATATTATCTCTTCTATTCGGGTTAACCGGTTGCGCCGCTTTTCAGAGAATGGCCACGAAAGTTGGGATCAATGTGGGGGTTGCTCCCGGTGTATCTCACATGATTGAGGCTATTAAAGAGACAAAAAGCGGACGATTGGTTGAAAAAGGTCTGGCAGATCATTTATTGATTGTAACAGGCATGGTTGAAATTACTGAGGGTAATTTCAGATTACTCGGAGAAGCATCTTTTCTCTATTGCGCTTATGGCATCTTTATGGAAGACAAAGAACCTGAATTTGCCAAAGAGCTTTTTGATATTGGAAAGGATTTTGGACTTCGTGCATTAAAACAAAACAAACAATTTCGGTATGGTCTTGAGTCTGGAAAAAAAATATCCGAGTTGGTTGGATATTTGGATGATGACTATGTTAAACATTTACTATGGACAGGATTAAACATCGGACTGTGGATTGTTCATAATATGGATAACCCTGAAGCCCTTACTAAAATGGCTGATGCCATCGCTTTGGTGGAGCGGTCCATTCAATTGGACGAAAACTTTTATCATGGGGCTGGAAAAATGTTTCTGGGTGCTTATTATGCCCTGACTCCTGAATACCTTGGACTTGGGGGCGGGATAAAAAATGCCCAAAAAATGTTTAACAAGGCCAGAGCGGTTGAAAAAGGTAATTTCTTGCTTGTAGATGTTTTGGAAGCGCGTTTTCTTAGCACAACAACAGACAATCAAGAACGTTATGAAGAACTGTTAACAGGCGTTATCGAAAAAGAGCCTGCGAATATCAAAGGTATTCGATTAATCAATGAAATGGCTAAAATGAAAGCGAGTTATTATCTGGACAACAAGTCAAATTACTTTTAACGCATTATTCAAATAAACAGGTAAACGTTACCTTTTTATTTATCACACTTGCAACACATAATTGTTTTCTTTATTGAAAGGAGTTATGGGTGCATGAATGAATAACAAATAAAAAATTTTTTTCAGGAGGAATTACATGTTAAGTAAAATTAAAATCTTTGTTCCAGCCTTGATGATTTGTGCATTGCTGGTCGGAATGACATTCAATGATGTTTACGCAAAAGCCAAATGGCGAATCAAAGTCGCTACACTTGCCCCTAAAAGCGTTGGATGGGCCAAAAATATCCGGAAAATTATGCATCCGGCAATTAAGAAAGCCACAGATGGAAATGTTAAATTGAAATGGTATTGGGGCGGTGTCATGGGAGATGACAAAGATTACATTGACAAGATGAAAATCGGTCAAATTGATGGTGCCGCTTTTTCAGGACAAGGGACAGTTATTGCATGTCCAGAAATGGCTGTGTTGGAATTGCCTTTTCTGTTTCGTAATTATGCAGAAGTAGACTATATTCGTGATAGCATGCGGAGCACATTTGATAAAGTCTCTGCAAGAAATGGATACAAACTGATTATCTGGTCGGATCAGGATTTTGATCAAATTTACTCAATCAAATATGAAATGAACAAATTGTCTGATTTTAAGAATGCCAAAATTATTACATGGTATGGCACTCTTGAACAAACTGTTCTTGAGACATTGGGCGCAAGTCCGGTTCCGGTTGGCGTACCTGAAATTGTGTCTTCGATGCGTCAAGGCATTGCAGATACAGTTATTGCTCCTGCCATTGCGGTGGTTGGTTTTCAGATGTATACGATTATTAAATATGTCAATCCAATGAATATCCGCTATTCGCCGGCTTGTTGTTTTGTTCGTAAAGATTTTTGGGACAAAATTCCAAAATCCTATAGAAATAAATTAGATGGCGTTCGAAATAATGAAGCTGTTATTTTTAGAGAAAAATGTCGTGAAGACAGCAAGAAAGCCTATGATGCGATGATCAAGTATGGTATGAAAGAATCACAGTTAAGCGGCGAACAGCTTGACATGATTCAAAGAAAATGTGAGGCTGTATGGGATGCTCTGGCTGGCAAACTATATTCAAAAGACTTGTTAAAAGAGGTTAAGGATCGTCTGGCTGAATTTCGAGCCAAACAAGGAAAATAGTTATTATTATTTTTTAATATGTGCAAGAATTAAATATTATTTGAAAAACCTGTTTTTTATTCTCGGATTTGTAATGAATAAATGAAAACAGGTGAATAAGGAGAGTACCATGCAAGAAAAACGAAAATATCAACTTTTTGTTAGATGTTTATTGATCGTGTCATTCATGGTATCTGGGACAGTGGGGTGTGCCAGTTTTCAGAGAATGACAACTCGAATAGGAATTAACATGGGAATTGCGCCTGCGATTCCTATGATGGTAGATAAGCTTAAAGACACCAAGAGTGGTCGATTGGCTGAAAAAGGATTTCCTGGCCAACTTTTGATGATTACTGGTTTTGTTGAGTTATCTCCAGACAATGAAAAGCTTCTTAACGAAGCCTCTTTTTTGTATTGTTCCTATGGCATTTTTATTGAAGACAAAGAACCGGAATTTGCAAAAGAGCTTTATGAAATTGGACGCGATTATGGACTTCGTGCATTGAAACAAAACAGTATGTTCAAAACCGGTCTTGATAGCGGTAAAAAAATTAGTGAACTTGTACAGCACATTGGTAAAAGTCGTGTGGCTGCTTTAGTGTGGACCGGTTTAAACTCAGGTCTTTGGATTGTTCTCAACATGGATGATCCTGCCGCGCTCATGGGAATGGCAGATACCATCGCATTAATTAAACGCTCCCTGGAATTGGATCCCACTTTCTATTATGGCGCGGGGAAAATGTTTTTGGCGGCATATTACGCGATGATTCCAGAATATTTGGGATTGGGCGGCGGCCCTGACAATTCAAAGAAAATGTTTGAAGAGGCTCGAGCTGTTGAAAATGGAAAGTTTTTACTGGTTGATGTCCTTCAAGCGCGCTATCTGGCAACAATTACTGAAGATGAAGATTCCTTTGATACGCTGCTTAATGGCGTATTAGAGGCGGATTCTGCTGCGTTAAAAGGTGTGCGACTTATCAACGAATTGGCCAAACGCAAAGCAGCCTTCTATCTTGAGAATAAAGACATGTTTTTCTAAATCTCTGTCTTTAACACTGAACCAACGTTACATTGAGTAACGTTGGTTCAATTCTTTTCCAATCTGGATGATTTCCAATGGGCGTATGTACAGATCAAATCTTGTCTTTTCAGAAACGCATTGTCGTGGTTGTCATCACGTTGGGCTTGCATTCTTCACTTAATGCGCAGTTTTTCGAATTATCCGCGCCTGAAATTCGCCTGTGGGCCGATCATATTGCGGTCAATAGAAATATCATTGAAGCCCGAGGGGATGTATATATTCGACAGGCACAATATTCTATATTTGCTGGTTATATTCACATTGATTTAAATACAAAGGAAATAATTGCTGAACGTTCTGTATTGGCTCAGTTTAAAAAGGCGTTTCTTTCTGGAAATCGACTACAGTTTAACATTGATGCTCAAACCGGAATGATTCATCAAGGGACGCTTTACTACGAACCTGGCCCCCTGTATATAAAGGGGAACATAATTGAAAAAACCGGTGATCAGACATACGATATTGATAGCATGCAGGTTACAGGATGTGATATTTGTGACCCCGACTGGGCAATTTCAGGTCATGATGTTCATGTCACCATTGATGGATATGCACGGTTGTGGCATGGCACATTGTCTGTTAAAAATACCCCCATTTTTTATTTCCCCTTTTTCATTTTTCCTGTAAAACAAGCGCGTCAGACAGGCTTATTGTTTCCTTATGTTGCACACAGTTCTCAAAAGGGGTTGCTCTATCAACAGCCTTTCTATTGGGTTATCGGTAAAAGCTATGATGCCACTTTTTTTACCACGTATATGGAAAAACGCGGCATGATGAATGGCCTTGAATTCAGATACAATACAAGTCCCCAAAGTCAAGGTACATTCATGATAGACTATCTGAATGATCGGCAACAAGAAACTGTTGATCATCCGACCCAATGGAGTTACCCCAACGACGATCTGCGTCTTGATTCAGAACGTTATTGGATTCGTGCAAAAATTGACCATCCCTGTCTTTTTAATTCAATGCTGCATCTTGATGTTGACCGGCTTAGTGATCCGGATTATTTAAAAACATTTGATTTCGGTCATACCGGTTTTGATAAAACCCTTTACACTTTTTATCAAAGGCACCACCGAGATATTGATGATACAGATGAAAAATTTCGATTCAATCGAATGATGCTAGGTCGGAGATTTAAACGATCAAAAATTTATGGGGAAATTCAATGGTTTGATGATGTAAATCACCATAATAGTGATAAAAAAGACGCGCCGGTTCAAAAAGTACCCATTGTTCGTTTTTCGAAAATCCAATCTCCCTTGTGGCATTTGCCCATTTATTTTGACATGGACAGCCTCTATGTTTATGACAATCAAAAAAATGATGAAAAGAGGCAATCTTTATACATGGCATCGGGTTTAACCTGTCCAATAGATATCGTTCCTTACTTTTTTCTGGAACAATCTTTTCATTGGAAAGGTGGCTATTCCCATAGTCACGCACCCACCCCCACAGCTTACCAAAATACATACCAAACATCTATAACCAGTGAACTTTATAAAATTTATTCCTTTGGCTCAAATCATGCAAAGAGAAAAGCAAAAAAGGAATTCAAGCATTCGATTCGACTGGTTACAGCTTATACCCATGTTTCTGATATTGATGAAAACTGGAAACAGTTCAGGTTATTTGAGGAAGAAACAAGTAAGATTAATTGGCTGCTATCAAATACCTGGATTGAAAAAATTGAAACAAAAACAACAAGAAAACATTCATCTTTAGCAGAATACAAACAGCGGGTAAAACTGGCTTTTTCAGGTGATTACGACATTCTTAAAGAAAACGACCGGATTATGTCTGATAAAGCTGATTCTCAGGCGTTTTCACCCATTAAAATGGACTTTTTTTGGCATGCGGATGCTTTTTCTGTTAACGCGGATGCTCTTTGGTCTGTTTATGACAATGATTTTTTTCAATATCATTTTTCACTGGAAATGGATGATCACAATGTACAGCTCTTGAAAATTCATTATCAGTATTGTGAAGACAAGAATGAATCCCTGGATGCAGAAATGTCGGTGCAATTACATGAAAAGCTTAAAGTTCTGGCCGATTATGAGCATGACATTCACAATAATCAAAGGATTCAACATGGGCTTGGATTAGAATATAAAGGCCCCTGTTGGTGTTTGAATGGGATGTTCAATGATAACGCGGATACAAACGACCGCAGTGTCTCTTTGATGGTTCATTTAGATGGTATTTCAAACTAATTTGAATTGTTGCCCAAAAAAAAAAAAAAAAAAGTGTAAGAAAATCAAAAAAAATTTGTCTATATAAGTAAGGGGGATAAAATTTTTATGATTTTTTTTTGCATGATCCAATCATAAAAAACAACACCCATCTGATCAATCAAGGTTGATGGGGGGTGATTTTTTGTGATGAATACTTTTGTAAAGCATAATTATTTTTTAACATCAATTTGAACTGAATGGATGTCAAAGGAATAATCAAATATAAACCCTTGACTTTTTTTTTATTTTTATATAATGAATGCGATTCGTGATTTATGACATATAATGATCTAAATGATTATTATCATTTTATAAAAATTGAAAGACACAATCGCAATAATTAATTCGTCAGTGGTGTAAAATATGGGAGACAATATCGATCATAACAAGGTTCGTAAAACTTCGTTTAAAATACATTACTGGCATAAAAGGAGGTATTTTCATGAACAAATTGGAACTAATTAACGCATTAAAGAATGAGGCCGGTATTTCAAAAGCGGATTCGGCAAAAGTTGTTCAAATCTTTTTTGACTCAATGTCTGATGCACTTTCAGAGGATGAACGCGTAGAAATAAGAGGATTATGCAGCTTTTATGTGAAACAATACAAAAGCTATTTGGGACGAAATCCAAAAACAGGTGATTCTGTTAAAATTCGTCCTAAAAAATTACCATTTTTTAAATGTGGTAAAGAATTGAAAGAACGTGTTGATCAATACAATCATACCGATTTAGATAATTGATGAAAGACGATGAATACAAATTATCAAATCATCATGATAAATCGATCCAATACTTAATTAAAGCATACCAATGCAACCGCATACATCATGCTTTTTTGTTTACTGGCATTGAAGGTGTTGGTAGATTTAATGCAGCGATGCATTTTGCAATGATATGTAATTGTGAGACCCGATTCAAGGAATCCCAAATTGCGAAACCCTGTGGGGAATGTAAGGCATGCCGTCGGATCATATCAAATCAACATCCTGATATGATCCATATTCAACCGGATGGTGTTTCTATTAAGATAGATCAGGTTCGTTCTTTAAGAAAAAAACTGACGTATAAGCCGGTTATTGCAAGCATGCGTTTTGTATTTCTGGTCAAGGCCAATGCAATGACCATAGAATCGGCAAATGCGCTACTGAAAATTCTTGAAGAACCGCCATCAAATACGATCTTTATTTTGATTGTTGAAAATCAAAGGGATGTCTTGCAAACAATCTCTTCACGTTGCCAGCAGATTCGATTCAAGCCATACTCTGAAAAAGCAGTTTTTGATGATCTCACAAACAATGCGGCCCTAGAAAACGACCTGGCATGGATAATTGCAAAACTGTCAATGGGCAGTGTTATTCGTGCCAGCCTGTTTCAGAAGAAAAAATGGATTAATAAACGCACGTTCATACTTGATCGCTTGAGTCAACTGGATCGTTTATCCATTGGAATGCGATTGTGTTTTGCGGAACAATTATCAAAGAACAAGGAAGAGCTCCCCGATATTTTGGAAATGATGCTTACATGGTTCAGGGATGTTCTAATATATCGGTTTTGTCCGGAACGAATTATCAATATTGATTATAAGAATGAGGTTTACGCCCATGCAATAAAATATTCTGATAATGTGATTATCAATAAAATTGAACAAATTCAAATTGTTCAAAAAGATTTAATGGCAAACATGAATAAAAGACTTGCTTTTGAGCAGTTAATGCTGATACATTTATAGTTTACAGTTTGAATCAATGAATACTTGATGTTCAAATCAGAAACAGGGTCTGTGCAATGGAAGTGTGTCAGATAAACATGAACATTGAGTCATAAGTTTTGATCAGGATATGGATATCCAATGTATCAAACAAACCAATATGAATCGCGTTGGAGTTGATGATGAATAAAACAGTTGGTGTGAAATTTAAGAATTCCAATAAAATATATCATTTTGATCCAGACAATCGTAAATTTATTGATGGGAGTCAGGTTGTCGTAGAAACTGATCGTGGCCCAGCTTTTGGTACGATTGTTAATGAAGGTAAATTTCGGGATGACTTGCTTGAAGGCAAAGAGCTAAAAAGAGTCTCACGCCTGGCCAATGAGGAAGATATCACCCAATACAAACGTTCGTGCGAAATTGAAAATGAGGCCATGGCTTTCTGCTTGAAATGTATTGATGAATTGGGCCTTGAAATGAATCTATTTGAGGTTGAAAGCACATTTGAAGTAACCAAGCTGACTTTTTTTTTCACTGCTGATGGTCGAGTTGATTTTCGTGAACTTGTTAAAATGCTCGTTCGGGAGTATCGAACCAAAATTGAAATGCGCCAGGTAGGTGTTCGCAATCAGGCGCGGATGTGGGGCGGTATTGGCCGATGCGGTCGTGAAATTTGTTGCGCTACGTATCTCAATCATTTTGAACCTGTTTCCATTCGTATGGCGAAAGAACAAAATTTATCGCTCAATCCCACCAAAATTTCGGGCTTGTGTGGGCGTCTGATGTGTTGTTTAAACTATGAAGATGATACATACAAGTATTTGCGAAAGTTTTTTCCGAGAATTAATTCTGTTGTCGAAACAGAAACAGGGCCTGCAAGAGTGATCCGGCACAATATCATTCGAGGGCTGGTGACTGTTAAGTATTTTGGGGGAACAGAACTTGAAGTTCCCTTGAGCAAAATTTCATTCAAAACCAACTATGAGACATCTGACTTTGACAAATCAGAAAAATCCAATGCGTTAATAGGAGAAGATGAATGAACACGAATTGTGAAGGTATTTTTTATATTACAACACCCATATATTATGTCAATGCAAAGCCTCATCTCGGTCATGCTTATACAACAATTGTTGCCGATGTTGCTTATCGGTTCAATAAAATGAAAAACAATTCAGCCTTTTTTCTTACCGGTACTGATGAGCATGGAGATAAAGTGGTCAAAGCGGCTCAGAAGGAAAAAATGACCACAAAAGAATATGTCGATTATATCAGTGGTCTGTTCCAAAATCTATGGCCAGATCTCAATGTTGATTATTCAAAATTTATTCGGACAACAGATCCCAGTCATATGAAAACAGTGTCTGTGATCCTTCAAAAAATCTATGACTCCGGCGATATTTATTTCAGTGAATATGAAGGCTTATATTGTTTTGGCTGCGAACGTTTCTATACAGAACGTGAACTGGTTGATGGTGTCTGTCCGGATCATGGAACAAAGCCAGAAATCATTAAAGAATCCAATTATTTTTTCAAAATGAGTGATTATCAGGATTGGCTCATTGATCATATTAAAAACAATCCCTCATTTATCAGGCCGGAACGATATCGTAATGAGGTCTTGTCTTTTTTAAAGGATCCACTGGAAGATTTATGTATATCACGACCAAAATCAAGACTGACATGGGGAATATCGCTTCCATTTGATGACAATTACGTAACATATGTCTGGTTTGATGCATTGATTAATTACATCTCAGCATTGGGATATCCAGATGGAAAAAATTTCGAAATGTATTGGCCAAAAGCGCAACATATTGTTGCCAAGGATATTCTAAAACCTCATGGTATTTATTGGCCGATTATGCTTAAAGCGGCTGGTATTCCTGTGTATCAACATTTAAATGTTCATGGATATTGGAATGTTGACAATAGCAAAATGTCCAAAAGTATTGGCAATGTGGTTGATCCATTGAAATTAAAAGATATTTATGGTATTGAAGCCTTTCGGTATTTTTTGATGCGAGAGATGACTTTTGGTTTGGATGCTGATTTCAACGAAGCGGCTCTGATTCAAAGAATAAACTCAGATCTTGCCAATGATTTGGGAAATCTGGTATCTCGCAGTCTGACAATGGCACAAAAGTATTTTGAGGGTGTTGTTCCGGATGTTTCAGATATTGAGAATGATTTTTCCATTAAAAAAGCTGCCATGCAAACGATTGAAAATTATGATGCATGCATGAAAGACTTTGCATTTAACAAAGCATTGTCCTTTGTGTGGGATTTTATTTCTCACATGAATCGCTATATTGATTCATCTGCTCCCTGGGAGCTGGCAAAAAATTCAGATAAGTCTGATATATTGAAAGGGGTTATTTATAATTTACTCGAAGGCCTGAGAATTCTTGGTGGATTAATCTATCCAATCATGCCGCAATCATCGGAAAAAATGCTGTCATTATTGAAAGAAAGTCCTGGCAATTTTAACGCACTTTCATGGGGACAACTGAAAGCCGGCACGAAACTAGAAAAGACAATTACCTTATTTCCGAGAATCGACAAAAAGAAATCCCAAAAAGACAGGCAAAAGCAACCAAAACATGTTAAAAAGTTAAGCAATCTTAAGCCAGAAATTTCATTTGAAGATTTTCAGAAAATTGATTTGCGCGTGGGGAGAGTATTGGCAGCAGAAAAAATTGAGGATTCAAAAAAACTTTTGAAACTCCAGGTGGATATTGGAGAAATACGCACCATTGTTGCTGGTATTTCTCGTCATTATTCGCCTGATGATATGATTGACAAAAAGGTCGTTGTCGCAGCGAACTTAAAACCTGCTCAACTCATGGGGATCACTTCTGAAGGTATGGTTCTCGCTGCTGTCAAGAAAAAGAAATGCAGCGTTATCACACCGGATCAGCAGGTATCTGTGGGAACGCCTGTACAATAGCTAATAAAAGGTAATCGTTTATGTACACGCAACAAAACAATTGGCGAAAATATCAACATAGTTTATTAAGCAAAAAGCGATATCATCGAAAAAAAAATCGGCTCATATACGTGCTGCTTATTCCAATTCTGATCATACTTGTTTATTCCATGTTCGGATTTGGTACGATAGCCAGTAACTATAAAGAAAATCTGCCCTTTATTCCGATACCTGAGGTGCCATCTAAAAATGATTCATCTGAGACAAAAAAAACTGACACCCAAATTGTGCAACCAACGTTTTGGTCCAAGAAAAAAGTCAGGCAATTATTGTCTGATAGATCTTTGATAAATATGACCCAAAATCGCTTAAACATCACGTATGACAATACAAAATATTTTGTAAAAACATCTATAGATGAAGAACTGCAACGATATTTATTAAAGAAAATGAAAAAATCTTATACCCGATATTTGGGTATTGTCGTTATGGCACCAAAAAGCGGGCGGATTCTAGCTATGGTTGGTTTTGATAAAACTCATGGAACAGATAATCCCTGTATTGAGAAACGATTTCCAGCCGCCAGTGTATTTAAGATTGTTACAGCAGCTGCTGCCATTGAAATTTGCGGATTAGATCCGGATTCAAAACTGGCATTCAATGGTAATAAATATACATTATACAAACGTCAAATAACCAATAAAATAAACCGCTACACCACAAGAGTGACTTTTAAAAATTCATTTGCCCAGTCGATCAATCCGGTTTTTGGCAAACTGGGTTGCCTGTATTTAGGCAAATCGGCGCTTGAAGAATACGCTGAGGGCTTTGGATTCAATCAACGTGTCAATTTTGAATTACCTGTCAATAAAAGCAAACTTCACGTAAAGAATGAACGCTTTCATCAGGCTGAAATCGCCTGTGGATTCAATCGTGATACGCTGATCACCCCTCTTCATGGTGCGTTGTTGGTATCATCTATTTTAAATGATGGAAAAGTACCAGAACCTTCGATCGTTGACGAAATTATTGATGAAAAGGGACGCAAACTTTATAAGGGACAAAGAGGCATTTTGAACAAAGCGGTTTCCTCAAAAACCTGTAGAACGCTCAAGCAATTGATGAATGCGACTGTAAAATCTGGAACTGCACGTAAGTCATTTCGTGGTTTTCGACGTGACCGAATTCTATCCAGACTTAATATTGGCGGCAAAACAGGTTCTTTAAGCAATCGAAAACATGATGTTCGATTTGATTGGTTTGTTGGTTTTGCAGAACAAAAAACTGGTTCTGAACAGATCGTTATTTCAGCAGTGGTCGCCCATCATAAATATATTGGCACACGCGCCAGCCGCTATGCACGTTCTACAATAAAGCAATATTTCAAATTGGCGCATTCCGATGATTTTGCAGGTAGATAATAATTTTTTTGTAAGATGGGCGTATGTAAAAGTTAGGGGAAAATGTTGCCTCAAGCAAAAACCGAAACCCAACCACTGTCCGAAACCAATGTAGGGGCAAACCTTATGTTCGCCCTCCGAACGAAAACCAAAAACGAACCGATATCCAAAAAACAATGAATATGGGTACATGGTTTACTTCGCCATCGGACATTGGTTTGATTTCGGTTTCTGTTAGAGGGCGAACATAAGGTTCGCCCCTATATTGGTTTCGGCAACACCTCGGGTAAAAAAAATTAGAGCAAGGAAGCAAAGATGACTTCAGTTAAAGCCCTGGTTCTTTCAGGGTATGGCCTGAATTGTGATCACGAAACAGCGTATTGTTTAAGAAAAATGGGGGCAACTGCCCATCGTGTACATATTAATGATCTTACACGTGGACAGTGTCAATTAAATGATTTTGACATACTTGTTTTTACAGGCGGGTTCAGTTGGGGGGATGATCATGGGGCTGGTGTATTGCAGGCACTTCGTATCAAGAAATATTTGGAAGATGATTTAAAGCGATTTGTTGACAGAAATCGTCTCATCATTGGAATTTGCAATGGTTTTCAAACATTAGTAAATTTAGGTATTTTGCCAGGATTTGACTCACGATGGGAACGTAAGGTGGCCTTAATTCATAATGATTGCGGAAATTTTCGTAACGATTGGGTAAAGGTGTTAGTGAATCCGAATAGTCCCTGCGTGTTTACCCGAGATCTAAATTACATGGAATTACCTATCCGGCATGGTGAAGGGAAATTTTACGCGGACGAATCTGTTCTAAATCAACTGATCGAGAATCATCAGGTTGTTATGCGTTATGCGCTGGACCGAAACACTTTAGCGCGTAATCAATTTCCAGACAATCCCAATGGTTCAGCATTTGATATTGCAGGTATCTGTGATCCAACAGGGCATATTTTTGGATTGATGCCCCATCCTGAAGCCTTCCATCATATGACCAATCATCCCCAATGGCCGCGTTTATCACAACATTCACCATTCAATGTGCCTGAAGGAACACGACTGTTTGAAAATGGTATTCATTATATCCAAAATTTGAATGATTATTGAGGGGCGCGTTCACCCTAAGGAAAACTCGAAAAATAAGTTCCCCATTTACTTATGTGCCAGCCCGATGTAGGGGCGAACCTTGTGTTCGCCCTCGAACTAATAACGCTTTCGTTCCTATGTACGATGGGCGAACACAAGG
>Ga0272440_1001328_pt1 | contig 20363 bp, 2 predicted proteins | sample SSMMMBAug17_FD_192440 | JGI IMG/M metagenome (GOLD analysis project Ga0272440, IMG submission 192440) | Marine sediment archaeal communities from Little Sippewissett salt marsh, Falmouth, MA, United States - SSM-MMB-Aug17 | ecosystem: Environmental > Aquatic > Marine > Wetlands > Sediment ...
CGAACCTTGTGTTCGCCCATCGTACATAGGAACGAAAGCGTTATTAGTTCGAGGGCGAACATAAGGTTCGCCCCTACATCGGTCTGGCACATAAGTAAATGGGGAACTTATTTTTCGAGTTTTCCTAAGTGCATCATCTAAGAATGATTTCCGGAGCGAGTTTGCGCTTAACCTGATGGCACTTACTACATACAAGCACAGGATAATACCCGGGGCGTTGTATATGACTTTTAAGGAGGTTTAAATGAACAAAATATTTATCATAAAAAAAATTACACAAATATGTGTTTATATATGTATGCTATTTTTTTGGCCAGTTTTGACCCATTGTGCTGAAATTCCTGAAGGTTCAAATCATCCGCCCTCATTTCATCTGGGACCGGATCAGATGATGTATGAAGATCACTCATTTAATGGGTTAAGCAATTTTGCGCAAAGCATTTCACCCGGTCCTAATGATTACGAACAAGGTCAAAATCTTACATTTTATGTAACTGCGGACAATCCAGATCTTTTTTCTATTCAGCCCTCAATTTCTTCTAAAGGAAACTTATATTACAAACCCGCACCGGATAAAAATGGAACAACCACAGTTTCAGTTTATTTAAAAGATGATGGTGGTACAGAAAATGGGGGTGTTGATCAAAGTGAAACAGATACATTTCTCATTACAATCATCCCTGTAAATGATCCGCCAACATTTTTAAAGGGTGAGGACCAATCTGTGGTAAAAAATGCAGATATGCAAGTAATTCCAGGATGGGCGTCTCGTATGAACAAAGGGCCTTCTGATGAACAGAATCAGAGTTTGACATTTATTGTTTCAGTTGATCGCGAAGAAATCTTTGAACAACCTCCCCAAATATCACCCGATGGTACATTGACATACGAGCCTGAGCGCGATGCATATGGCATGGTAATGGTAAAAGTTCAACTTCAAGACAATGGTGGCACTGCCAATGGTGGGCAGGACATCAGTGCAGTACAAACCTTTACAATAACGATTATTTGGGCCAATCATGCGCCCTCTTTTTCTAAAGGTCCAGACATTCGAATTTTAGAAGATGCCCCCACTCAAACCTATGATGAATGGGCGACGAATATCAAAGCCGGTCCTGCTGAAGAAAGTAATCAGCAGGTTTATTTTATTACCACAGTAGAACAACCGCATCTATTTTCTCTATTACCAACGATAACTTCTAATGGAAAACTTACTTTTCGTCCCAATCCTGATGTCAATGGCAAAACAGCGGTAAATATATTTCTTAAAGATAATGGCGGCACTGAGTTGGGTGGTCAGGATCAAAGTAATACGCAAACGTTCTTTATTGAAATCAAAGCGGTAAATGATCCGCCAGTATTTACACCCGGTCCGGATCAACAAGTTACACAAAATTCATCTCTTCAAAAAGTAGATTCATGGGCAAAAGATATTTCTCCAGGCCCCATAGATGAAGCGGAACAAAATTTGAAATTTGTTGTATCAACAGACAAACCCGAACTCTTCTTATCTCCTCCGGTGATTCTTTCCAATGGAACGTTACAGTATGCATCAGCGGAAAATATTCATGGCAATGCCATTGTTACTGTATTCTTACAGGATAGCGGCGGTACTTACGATAATGGCGATGATACCAGCGATCCAGTGGATTTTAATATTACTGTTCTTGCCATTAATCAGGCACCCTTTTTTACGCCGGGCGATGACATTACGATTTTGGAAGACAGCGGCCTGATTACAATAAATAATTGGGCAACAGAAATCAGCGCCGGTACTCCTGAAGAATCTTATCAAAACCTGACTTTTTTCGCATTTGGAAATCCGCCAACAATGTTTAATCAACAACCTGAAATGTTATCCGATGGCACCATTTCATTTGAAACCGCACCCGATGTAAATGGTTCAGCATCCATTCGCATCTATCTTAAAGATGATGGCGGATCCGACAATGGCGGCCAGGATCAGAGTGAAGATTATGTTCTTGATGTCAATATTACGCCTGTTAACGATCCTCCCAGACCAATTCAAGACACCTTGTTCATAACTGAAGATACCCCGACTGTTTATACGCTGACTGCCATTGATATTGAAAATGATCCCATTACTTACGATATATTTTTACGACCTAAAAAAGGATTGCTTATCATGGAGAATGCGTTTACAGGTCGGTGTCTGTATTCACCTTATACCAATAGTTATGGCACGGATTATTTTGAATTTCAAGTGTTTGATCATGCCGCACAATCAGAACCAGCGAAGGTGTCCATCGAAATACTTCCAGTAAATGATGCCCCTGTTATTTCTTATATTCCAAATCAGACCACAATGGAAGACACCCCCACATCACCCATTGAATTTTTCATTTCAGATGCTGATTCCACATTGAAAGACCTCAGATTGTATATCCAATCAAACAACGAAGAACTTGTGCCAGATGATAATATTGTTGTTCGTGGTCTTTCTGGAAAACGAGAACTGATCATTACACCAGCAATCAACCTTTATGGTATTGCTGTCATCACACTTCAACTATTTGATAACACAAACATGTCTTCGCAGGTTCAGTTTACTCTTGAAGTTCAAAAACGTAATGACCCACCAACGCTTTCTGCAATAAAAACGCAAACAATTTATGAAGATCAGACCACCCCACAGATCATGTTTTCTATTAATGACTCTGAAACACCAGTGGCAAATCTGGACATTCAGGTTGACATTTCTGATCCTTCAATAGTTTCCCTGAATAATATTCATATTTCTGGGGTTGACGTGATCCGAACCATGACATTGACCCCAGTTGAAAACAAATCAGGTGATGTTACAATCACAATAAATGTTTTTGATGAAGATATGGCATCAGCCAGCGAAAGTTTTGTTCTTCATATTCTTGAAGTTAATGATCCGCCAACAATTGGCATTGTATCCAACCAGATCATTATAGAAGATAACATCTTGGATAATATCCTATTTAGTATCAATGATTCGGATACGCCTTTGGATCAAATCTCGGTGCGAGCCATTTCAAGTGATGAAAGCCTTATTCCCAATGATCAAATTAACATATCGGGACAGGGGATGGATCGAACCATTCAATTGATACCTGCTCAAGATCAATCCGGTACGCTTCATATTAATCTGATCGCAAATGATGGCTTATCAGACAGTGAAGTCAGATCGTTTAATGTGACCATTACACCTGTCAATGATCCGCCGGTTGCAAATGCAGGTGAATCTTTTTCTATTGGTGAAGGTCGTACCGCGTATCTTGATGCAACAAACTCTATTGATCCGGACCACAATATTATTTTCTATCAATGGAAACAAATCAGTGGCGCAAAAGTCAACATAGATAATAAAACAGAACCAAAAACATTTTTTACAGCGCCTGAAGTGGGCCCCAATGGAACGATCCTGGTGTTCAACGTGTTGATTATTGATCATGAAGGTGCTCAATCTGAAGACACCATAGAAATACATATTCAAGATATGGCCGGTCAATATATGATTGATGCCATTGACTGCATCAATGGCAGTATCAATCCATCAGGGCAATTATTTGTTCAAGAATATTCATCAAAAACTTTTTACATCACGCCCCAAGCCAATTATGACATTCAAGATGTTCTGATTGATGGTGAATCCATCGGGCCGGTTGATGAACATACATTCTATGACATTCAGTCTGATCACACCATCCATGCCTTTTTTGTTGCACGACCCAAAATTACTGCCCTTTCTGAAGGTAATGGTCAGATTTCTCCAAAAGGTGCTGTATTTGTTAATCGTAATGATGATCTCACATTTACATTTACACCTGATAATGGGCATCTTCTGGATTACATTTTAGTTGATGATATTGTTGTGGCACCAAAATCTGAATTTCATTTTACAGATATTCAGTTTGATCACACAATTACTGCAATTTTTATCAGTAAAAATCTGTATGTTGAAACCGAGGCAGGAAAACGCGGCTCAGTGGACCCACCAGGAAGAATACCCATTACAACTGGAAGTGAATTAAAAATTAAAATTATTCCAGATCCAGGATATGAAGTTGCTGATGTTCAGGTCAATGGCACTTCAATCGGGCCGGTGACATCCCATACGCTTTTGGATATTCGCGCCAATACCCTGGTTTATGCCAGATTTCAACCCATTGTTGCGCAGACCATTACAGCAAGTTCTGGGCATAATGGCCATATTTTTCCTGAAGGTGAAATTAATGTAACAGATGGACGGGCTCAGTCTTTTGTTATGAATCCTGATAAAACTTATCAGGTGGCAGATGTCATAATTGATAATGTTTCTATGGGGCCTATGGCGCGCTATACGTTTCCATCAGTTGAAAGGAATTATGATATTCATGTGACATTTGAGCATCAACCTAAAATTTCTGCCAATGCAGGTCCACATGGCACCATTGAACCTAATGGCGAAATTTACGTAAAAGAGGGCTGGTATCAAGAATTCTCCATTCAGCCTGAAGAAAACTATGAGGTCAAGGAGGTCATTGTTAATGGTGAATCCATTGGTGCGGTATCCGGTCATATCTTTTTGGAAATCACAGACGATTTATCCATTCAAGCAGATTTTCAACCCATGCCCAAAATTTATGCCGCAACAAACAGTTTTGGAGCCATAAACCCATCAGGAACAATCACTGTTCCAAGCAATAGTTTTGAACAATTTAAATTGATACCGGATCCTGGTTATCGCTTTGATAAACTGTTTGTCAATGGCACCGCACATTCGCTTCCAGAAAATCAACTTCTGTATACTCTGTCGGAAATTGCAAAGGATTATACATTGATCGCCCAATTTGTTCTGGATCAGTATACCATAGAGGCATCATCTGGCGAATTTGGAAGTATCAGCCCGACAGGCAGTGTAACAATTGCCGGCCATGAATCAATTACCTATTCTTTCTTTGCTGATGAAGGCTATGAAATCGCGGATGTTTTTGTTGATGGCATTAACATTGGAAAAGTCCCCTTCTATACACTGAACTCCATTGTATCAGATCATATTATTCGTGTAGAATTTATTGCCAAACCCCTTCTTACTGCCGAGGCCGGAGAGAATGGTCAAATTGAGCCTCAGGGCATGATTCGTGTTCACAATGGGGATTATCAGTTGTTTTTGATAAAACCTGATAAAGGATATAAGATTGCATCACTTCTTGTAGATGATCAGGCTGTTTCAACTAAATTTGACCGCATTCAGGCAGGCAACCTTTGGAAATCATATGTGTTTCAGAATGTGAAAGAGGATCATACCATTCGCGCAACCTTTGACCGATGCACGATTGAATTACGTACCAATGGCAATGGCCGCATCTCTCCTGACACAGATCTGGAATTCGATGTTTTTAATGATGTCAATTTTATGTTTGAACCTAATGATGGATATGTAGTGAATGATATCATTGTTGATCAGACACACATGGGGCCATCATTGTTTTATAATTTTTGGAATCTGACTGATGATCACATTCTTGAAGTGAATTTTCGTGCGATTGAAATTCAAACATTAACGATTACAGCCGGCCCGGGCGGTTCGATTACCCCTTGTGGCACCATTCAAATCATGGGTGGAGAATATGCAGAATTCATGGTAACGCCTGATGATATGTATGCGCTTTCAGAAATATATCTCAATGGAACGCCGCTATCAGCAAGCAATGATGACAATAAAATGCTGCCTGTTGGAAAAGAAGGGTATTACGTATCATTAAATGTAACATCCGATCAGACGATTGAGGCTGAATTTGTAGAAATACCCACATATGAAATCCGCGCAATTGCAGGTAAGAATGGCACCATTGAACCTTCAGGAACATTGGAGGTCTTGCATGGTCAATACCAGTTGTTTACATTTAAACCTGACCCTGGTTTCGATGTATATGATGTTCAAATAGATAATATATCCCAAGGAAAACTGAACAGCTTTTCTCTGTCAGTAATGGATAAACATATTATTACTGTAAACTTTTATCCCATAAATACACGAAGCATTGAAGGCACAGTTGTTGATCGGGAGGTCATTACGCATGGACTGGAACATTTTATTGTTGAAGTCTGGCAGGGCGATGATTTACTTCAAACAACAACCACAAATATTAATGGAGAATACCGATTTGAAAACCTGCCTGCTGCCAATAATCTGGTGCTGGCAGCATGGCCGCCGCTGGAATCTTCAGACTTTTATGGTAGTTTTTATAATGATAAAAAAGAACGTATGTTAGCAGACCATCTGTCAACAATATCGGGTAATCTTGATGACATTCAATTTAGAATGCAGCGCACATTTGAGGAAGGTATACGCGGTCAGGTGCGTAAAGCAGGAAAGGGGGTTCCTTTCATTCTTGTTGATGTTTTTGAAGATAGTGCCACCTTTGTTAAAAATGTGACCACTGATGAAAATGGGTATTATACCTTAATAGGCCTGGATCCCTCAGAAGATTACAAGGTGTCAGTCTGGTATCGGCCCTATGCCACTGAGTTCTTTTATAGTATTCCTGATTTTGTCGAACCTGGTGATATTGTACCTACATACAGTGTCTTATCATGGGATCGCGCAAAAATATTTCGTTCTCAATATCCGCCGCTATCCAATATCGATATAATCATTGACCCAGGGGCTTTTATTAGTGGAACAGTATTGACCCCTGAAGGTGCCCCTGCATCAGGCATTCTTGTAAATGCTGTCAGTGATGCGGATCAAAGTGGGAATGGCGCACTTACCGATGAAAGCGGTCGTTATACCATTATTGGCCTTGCTGAAATCCTTCCCGAAAATGCGTCATCTGAAGGCTATATTGTAGAAATTCAAGCAGTGGATTATCCCTATATCGCTTATCCACAAGCGTCCAGTAAAGCTGACGCCATTCGGGTTGCCACAGGGCGAAATGATATTGATATTCAATTAAAAGAAGGGCATCATATCAGTGGTACGATTCGTCATAATGATGGCAGTCCGGCTGAAAATATTCTCATAAAAGCCTGGTCTCAAAAAACACCCGAAATAAAGAGCGGAAGTGCCATTACTGATCCTTTGGGACACTACACCCTTACCCATCTGCCCATTGCATCAGATTATATCGTGTCGGTTGTTTCAGATGATTACCCTGTTCATTATTACGATGATACACACCAGATTGAAAACGCCTCGGTGCTGAATATTCTGGATTCATCTGTTCAAGGCATTGATTTTAATTTAAAAAAAGGCCCAATGATTCATGGGTATGTCTATGTTCATCAGAACATTGGCACTGAAAAAGCCCTATCCGGGGTATGGGTCAATGTCTGGTCAGAAAGTACGCAAACAGGCGGTGATGTTGTGAGTGATGAAAAGGGGTATTACGAAATTACCGGCCTTGTTGCAGATGCCAATGATTACCAGATTTCAATCATTCATCCAGGATATCAACCCGCATTTTACAAGGAAATCGCTGATGACAATCTTATGAACGATACAGTGTATCAATGGAAAGATGCTGGAAGTGTTTTACCTTCAATTGAAGAAATTCACTATCGAAACATTGTTTTAGATAAAGGGGTGACCTTTGCCGGCATGATCATGTTTGACAATCAGCCAGTTGAAAATGTATCCATTGAGATATTTTCTGATGACACTGGCGGATGGGGCCGCACTATTTCCAATAATCGCACAGATTCCAATATGATTATTACCGGACTGATTCCAGGAATATACACAGTCAAAACGAAATCAGATCAGTTTGCAGATACCCGAATTGTCGGGATCAATCTGGAACAGTCAATCATGGATTACAATATTCAGTTAACAACACCAGATCGCACCATATCTGGAACAATCATTGGTTTGAATAAAGGCGAGTTGGTTCGAATCAATGCCTGGTCTGGTGACACCAATTGCAATGGCTTTACAGAAATAAAAGGATCAGGATTTGCCACACATTTTCATATTAATGGATTAAAACCCGCCTCAGATTATGTTCTGGAAACATTTTCATTAAAATACCCCAGACAGATCTATGATGGCCGCACAGATATTGTATCCGCAGATCATGTGGATGTTTCCATTCACGATGTTTCTTCTGTGGTCTTTCGATTTGAAAGTAAAGGAACGTTCATGATTCATGGACATGTTACGTTTCCCCAGGATGCACTGATTGGCGAATCGGTTCGGGTTGAAGCATTTTCAGTCTCCACTGATCGCATTATCGAACAAAATATTTCTTTTTCAAATACTTATGTCGTACCCTATACCCTTTCTGGAAATGCGCCGGCCACAGATTATCAAATAAGTGTTCATTCTGATCAATTTATTGATCAGGCGCATGCAACGCCTTTAGACACAATAGACAATCCTACCATTAATGACATTAATTTTATACTGTTAAGAGGAACTCAAATTTCCGGTCGAATAATAGATGATCAAAATATTGGAATAGGTCAGGTCACAGTAATTGCCTGGTCTGATACATTGAAATCTGGAAGTGAGGTCAGCAGTCTTCCTGATGGCAGTTTTACAATTTCAGGACTTGCAGGCGCTTCAGACTATCAAATTGAAAGTATCCACGAGCGTTTGGGTCATTATTATTACAACAAGGATCAAACTGTTCGAGAGCAATCTCAGGCATCCTTTGTGGATAATCACCAGGGAAGTATAAATGATATTCTGATCCAGATTCATGAAGGGGTTTGTATTCAGGGCTATGTTTCAGATACACAGGGTAAAGCATTGGCAGGCATCTGGGTGGATGCCTGGTCTGCATCAACAAGGTCGGGTAATGGTGTTTTTACAAACAGCAAAGGATATTACAATATTCAGGGACTTTCTGAATCCAACGATTATCGGATTCAGGTCTTACCAGAACATCAATATTTGCCTGTGAAAAAACATAATATGACTGCCCCATGTGAGGCCCTTGATTTCAGACTCACAGAAACAGAAGGTTTTCGTGTAAAAGGCACAGTCTACAATTGTGATGAACAGCCGCTTCAGTTGGCGCGTGTTGAGATTCAGTCTGCGAATAAAGAATATGCCTATGGCTGGACCATTACTTCATCTGATGGCAGTTATGAAATTCAACATATTCCTTATGCAACAGACTATATTGTCACAGTCTTGCCTCCAAAGAATTCAGTATCTGCTTATATGCGTATTGACAATATGTCGATCACTTCTGACAGACGATTTGATATTTACTTGAAACCTGAATTGATGTTTTCTGGTAAACTGACCGACCAAAAAACAAATGCACCCATTGAGGATGCCAGTATTGTTATTTTCAGCGCATCACAGGGATTTTGGAATGAAACACAATCCAATGCACAAGGCATTTACGAACTTCACCACGTACCTTCTGGCAGTGATTTTATGATAATTGTCAATGCCAGTAATTATCTGGAAGAAAAAAGAATACATTTAACCCCCGGTGTAGATATCAACTTTGCATTGGAATCAAGCGGATCAATTTCAGGTGTTGTCAAATCAGCCAGCACCGGTACAGGCATGCCTGACGTACCAGTGGAGATTTATTCTGTATCCAATGCCGGACTTTCCAATTTTGGCGGTATTGGGACCACTGATGCCAATGGTTTGTTTCAAATAGATCAATTAAAAATCAATGACCATCAGGGAATTGCAATCAATGATTATGTGGTTTTCATTTATCCAGAATATTATCCTCCACAATCCCGGGGCAATAAAACAACTGGCGAACAAGTTAATTTTGTTGTTGCCGGCGGTGAAGCCAATCAAGCTTATGGAACAGTGCCCTTGTTTGAATCATCTCATCAAATGATTATTGATGTATTTGAAAATGATGGTGCCTTTATTACCTGCGCAAAGGCAAATGCATATGGTACGTTTTATGTTTCAGGCCTGCATGTCAATAAAAAATATCAATATCGTTTTATGGTCACATTCACTGAAAGTGGTCATTCCATTGTTCAATGGGCCGGTGAAAACGATATCGGTGTTGACAATCGTGAAGACGCCTTTGCCTATAGTGTGCCATCAAATATCAGTTTCAATTTTCATGAAGACAGTCGAAAACGCAATGAACATCAATTTTCTTTCGCTGATGGGCCTGGACCGGTCCAAAACTTGAGATCATCATCCCATGCCTTTAAAATTATTGATAAAAGAAAACGAACCATAACCGCTTCCGGCCCGGAAACAGTATCTAATGAACCTTCAGTAAGTGTGGGTTGGGACCCACCTGCCTCAGATGCTGAAAGTATTGCGGGATATTATGGCCTGTTCACCGATGATGCTGATATGTCGTTTTCGAAATTTAATACAGATCAGCAAACACCCATTCGCACACGAAAAATAACCAGTCGTGATTTGGAGGGTGATGATGTCAATTATTACTTTCATGTTGCGGCTGTAGACATACAAGGGCGTGTCGGGGCAACATCATCCATTGCATTTCGCATTGACACAGTTCCTCCAACCAATGTCAGTGTCATTGCACCAAATTTCAGCAATCAGCGAAATATCCAACTGGAACTGGGTGCAGGCGGTGCTTCAGAAATGTATATCAGCAGCGAATCTTATCATGAAGGCGGCTCCTGGGAAAAAATTTCTCAAAAACGCGAATGGCAATTAACACCAGGTAATGGTGAAAAACCTATTTATGCACGTTTTAGAGACAGAGCAGGCAATATCTCGCAATCCATGTCCAAAACAATCTATACCCAGGAATTACCCAAATATACCATTCAATTAACCGCCGGTGAATATGGAAAAATTTCACCATCTGGCACAATTGAGAAAGAAAAAGGGGCACATCTCGCTGTATCAATTATTCCTGACAAAAATTTCCAAATTGAACGAATGACCATTGATGGCAAGGCCATGTCATCAAATAGAACCACTTATACATTTGAAAACATCCAAGCGGATCATCACATGAATGTGTTGTTTGAAAAAGCACTGTTCAAGATTGTAAGTAATACCGGAAACAATGGCCAAATATCCCCTGAAGGCGATATTATTGTTGAAAAAGGATCCTCACAGGCATTCATGATAACGCCTGATCATGGTTATTCTGTCGATAAAATTCTATTTGACATGACACCCTGTGCCTGGGAAGGCAATCCTTTTGTCATCTCTGATATTGCACAGGGACATCAATTGTTTGTTTCATTTACCCGCTCATATACGATTTCGACAACAACCAATTCACATGGACAGATTGCGCCAGGCGGCACCATACAAATTCCAGAAGGTTCACAGCAACATTTTGAAATAATGCCAGATATGGGCTATGGGATTGATAAGGTTCTGGTTGATGGTTCGCCTGTAGATGTTTATCAGCAATCCTTTACTTTATATAACGTTCAAAAAGATATGAATATTCAAATTTTCTTTAAAAAAGTCTACCTGACCATTGAATCTACATGTGGTCAACATGGGATGATCAATCCTAAAGGCACGATTTCAATAGAAAAGAACCAACAAAAAGTATTTCATATACGCCCTGATGATGGATTCGAAATTGCGGAATTGCTTATTGATGGAATTACTGTCAAACAAAGTGATTCTTATACATTTACAGATATTACGAAAAATCATAACATTGCAGTCAGTTTTCGACCGATTCAGTTTATTTTACATGCAGAATCCGGCCCAAATGGTTTTGTTGAACCCCAGGGAGATATCGTTGTGAACTGGGGAAAAAAGATGATTCTAATCGCAGAGCCCGCAACAAACTATGCAGTCGATACAGTATTAATGGATCAACAGCCGATTACACTTACTGCTGGATATTACTACACTTTGACAGATATTCATGCCAATCATCATTTTTCAGTGACATTCAAACGTGTACATCAAATTGCATCGATAGTATCAGGAAATGGCCAAACAGAGCCTTCTGGCATTGTTTTGGTAGAACAAAATCATAATCAGTTATTTCAATTGATCCCAGACATCGGATTTAAACTGGAAAAACTTCAAATTGATGATGCGTATGTGACAATTGATGACCTGTCATATACATTTGAAAGTATTACAAAAGATCATCAGATTATAAGCACTTTTGCCCCAATTCCAGTCAAAATTACTGCAACTTCAGGTTCAAATGGCAACATTTCTCCCTCAGGTATCCTGACATTCAATATGTTCAGCGACGCAACTTTTTTTCTCAATGCAGATCCTGGCTATGAAGTAGCCGCCATAACAATTGATGGAAACACCATGCCTTATACAAAAAATATCTTCATTTTGCCATCAGTGGATCGCCCACATGATATTCGTGTTGAATATCAATTATTCAATTATCCGCCAACTGTTTCAGATGCATTATTTTACCTTATTGAAGACTCCTTTGTTTGCGGCAATCTCAATGGCAAAGATGGTGATGGCGATCTTGTGACCTTTGAAATCATCAATAAGCCAGATCATGGCAATGCGATCATAACCCATGCATCAGAAGGTCTGTTTTGCTATACACCCAATGCCAATGTGGATATGACGGATCAGTTTGTATTTCAGGCCAGGGATTATGGGAAACGTTCAAATTGGGGTGTTGTTACATTGAACATTCAATCACAAAATGATGCGCCCGAGGCTATAAATGATCAATGGAACGTCATTGAAGATACGTTGTTTCAAACACTTCTTTCAGCAATGGATATTGATGCAGATCCTTTAACTTATAGCATTGTTGAACATCCGGCACGCGGTCAGGCCTTTTTATTGGACCATGATACCGGTGAAATCCAATATCTACCAGATTTGAATCAGACAGGTACAGACAAAATTCAGTTTCAGGTCAGTGATGGGCGCCTCTTTTCCAATACTGCTGAAATTGTTATTCATATTCAACCGGTCAATGATGCACCAATTGCCTATTCCAGCTCAGTTGAGACAGGAAGAGAACAGCCGGTTGTATTGACATTAACTGCAAGTGACATAGAAAACGATCCGCTGATCTATCAAATAATTACGCCGCCTGTATCAGGATCGCTGACACGAATAACATCTGGCATCTATGAATATCAACCAAACCCTAATTTTATTGGCACAGATTATTTGGGGTTTCAGGTAAGTGATGGAGCGTATACATCAAACAAAGCAACTGTTTCTATCGTTATTGGAACAATCAGTGCAATGACGACAGAAGAACAGCCAGTCACATTAAATGTGTTATATAATGCCACAATTATTGAACATGTATCCCATGGGGACATACAATGGATTGCAGATCAACTCGTTTATACTCCCTCTAAAGATTATGTCGGATATGATGTGCTTCGTTATAAAAATCCAGGTGATCCAGTTATCCGAGAAATTGTCATTCGAATTGATCCGGTTAACGATGCGCCGATCCTTCATGAAATCGATACAATCATTGTTAATGAAGATGCAAGCCAATTGATCCCGATTGAAATTGAAGAACCTGATGGCGATCCAATAACAATAACCCATACACCACCGGAACATGGTACAGTAGTTGAATTATCCGGTCTGTTGACCTATTATCCAGACAAAAATTTTCATGGCGATGACCGATTTTACGTGCATGTAACTGATGGTACACTTGAAGCAAGCCAGGAAATCCAAATTTCTGTAATTTCAATAAATGATGTACCTGTGATTGAGCATATCAAAACAGTGGAAATCATGGAAGATCATGCGGTAGATATTACGATTACTGCCACTGATGTAGACCAGGATGCCCTGGAACTTCAAATAGTTGCCCCCCCCAAACATGGTCAAATACAGGGAAAAACATTAGATATGCTTTCGTTAAACTATATGCCATCACTAAATTTTGCGGGATGGGATATGTTCAGCGTTCAGGTTTCTGATGGCCTGGTCCATTCTGAAACAAAACAAATATCAATTCATGTTATGGGCGTAAATGATATACCTTCTGCACAAAGCATGCAGATCAATGGCATTGAAAATACAAGAATTATATCACAATTAATCGGATCGGATATTGAAGGAAGCCCCCTTGAATTTAACGTATTTTCACAAACAGAAAATGGTATGATCACCATTACACCCACTACAGGTGAATGCGTATATATTCCATCAAAAGATTTCGTTGGAATGGATACATTCTCCTTTACTGTCCATGATGGTTACACACGTTCAGCCCCTGCAAATGTCATGATCAATGTTGAAATGGGAAATCGTCCCCCAAAAGCTGAAAATGCGACGCTGGAAATAAATGAAGATACATCAAAAAAATATACATTGACTGCCTCAGATATGAATCATGACCCATTAACCTTTGAAATTGTTAATCCACCTACATTGGGACAGATTCAAATGATTGACGCGCAAACAGGTCAATTCACGTATATACCCGCTCCCAATAAAAATGGGACAGATCTTTTTACTTTCATTGCAAGTGATGGTGAACTGGAATCTAATGCTGCTGCAATAACAGTACAAATCATTCCGGTAAATGACAGACCCCAGGCACAGGATAGTCATTTGAGACTGGATGAAGACTTTGAAAAAATGGGCATGTTGAATGGCGCTGACATTGATGGGGATGCAATAACTTTTGAAATTGTAAAGCGTCCTGAAAAAGGCATCCTTGTACTGACCCATCCGCAAACCGGTCAATACAGTTACAGCCCATTTCTAAATCATTATGGCATTGATTCATTTAATTTTGTGGTAAAAGATGCAACAATGACATCATATACTGCAACAGTGAATATTGTCATAGATCCACAAAATGATGCGCCTACTGCAATGCCTTTATCTTTTGAAACGCTTGAGGACACTCCTGTTTCAGGTGTACTTCAAGGAACAGACATTGATGATGACGCATTGATGTTTATGCTTGTAGATGATCCCAATGCTTTATCCCAAGGAATTCTTGAAATTAATGATGCCACAAATGGCCAATTCACTTATTATCCTCCGGAAAATCAATTTGGTCAATTCATATTCAATTATTATGTCACTGATAGTCAATTGACTGCACAACCAGTTCCATTGACAATTACTATAAACCCGACAAATGATGCGCCTGTTGTTATGAACAAAGAAGTATCTACAAATATTAACGAACCATTGACAATCTCGCTTTTTGGGGCTGATATTGACAATGATTCCCTTCTGTTTACTGTCATTGATTCCCCTGAAAATGGAGATTTTATAAATGAAGCCAATACCTGGAAATATGTTCCAAAAACTGATTTTCAGGGCGTCGATCATCTAACATATCAGGCAGATGATCAAAGTGGAAGTGACAATGCATTGTCAAATATTGGAAGTATCAGTATTCGTGTCGGTGTTCCAGCAGCAGATTTCTATACTTATGAAGACAATATAATATCCCTGGATCTGCTTTCCGGAACCTTTTTTGATTCCGCAGTGGAACACTATGAAATTCTCCAACCACCCGATTTCGGAATACTCAAAGGGGAAGGTCAATTTCAAACATATGAACCTGAAACAGATTATTCGGAAATGGTCAATTTTACTGTTCGTTACACAGTTGATGACCAGCCCTATGACAGGCAGATTCAACTATTTATCATGCCTGTTAACGATCCACCAAAATTTATAGGTATTGAACCCACACCTGCCTTTACCTATGAAGATCAGGCATTGACGCTAACTGTTTCTGTACATGATCCAGATACCTTATTTGAATCGCTGTCTTTCAGTTTAGATAATCCCCCAAATAATGGGCAGGCCATGATTATCGAAAATCAGATTGTCTATATGCCCTCCAGCGATTACAGCGGAGACGATCAATTGACTGTTTCGGTAACTGATGGTTTTGAAGGATCATCCAGCGCACAAACAATTGATATCCAGATTGCTCCAGCCAATGATGTTCCCATTGCCTTTGATCAGAATGTGGAGACCCTTGAAGAAACACAGGTGACATTGAGTCCAATGGCTTTTGATCAGGATTCTGATCGCCTTGATTATACGATCAAACAACAGCCATCAAATGGCAATTTGTTGGGACAATCGCCGCCATTCATATATGTACCGAAGCCTGATTTTTATGGTATTGATCGGATAACATTTGTTGCCAGTGATGGCGAATCTACGTCTGAAGAAGCTGAAATGCTCATACATGTTAGAAATGTCAATGATGTCCCCAAAGCGAATTCATCATCATTTACAATACATGATTCAACCCAGATTTCAGGACGTTTGCGCGCAATTGATGCAGACTTCGATATTTTGATTTACACGCTGGTTGAACAACCGAAAAAAGGTTTGTTGACATTTATCAATCCTGTAATGGGCACATTTGTGTATTATCCGCATTCAAATGAAAGCGGCATTGATACCTTTACATTCAAAGTCAATGATGGAACTAAAGATTCCAATATTGCGCCTGTCAATATCACACTTGATTCAAATACAGATGACAATGAATTTGCAAACGTTTTGGTCAATATTGAAGAACCCTACATACCATATATGACATCTTGCACATATCTGTTCATTGATGCAGACACCGGACAAAAGATCGTCAATGGCAGCACATTAAGGAATTATTTTGAGGCCACCCTTCCAATAGGCAATTATCGTTTAATCATTCTCGCACCCAACTACATGCCCTACGAATATCAGAAAAAAGAAAAGCAAAAATGTTTTATCCTTGATGATGACATTGATTTGTCAATCTCATTGAGCCCTCAGGAAGAATTCAATCCCCATCCGCCAGGAGCAGATATTTCCTATATGATCACCCCTGATGGTATTAAAATATGGGCGGTCAAAAAGAATCTTGACAGAGATGATCAATTTTATATGCATATCCAGACGCGCTCTGGAGAAATTCCGGTGGATCATGAAAAAACATCAGGTGATGGTTCATCAAACGCACCCTATTTCTATTATTGGTCCCCTGCTTCAAATTGGACCAACTATGAGAATGGCAGATATGAAATCACCATTATATTCTATGGGGGGGCTTATGGATATGTCCAACAACTGGATACGATGACGCTCTATTGGCAGGACAGTCAAAATCGAAAACGTACAAAAGGCGATTTAGATGCCATTACTCAGGAATTTGATCAGAATCCCATGTATATTTCTCAGGGAGACAGTAACTTTTATCCACTGGCAGGTACAGATTGTCATATCACTTTAATGGATAATGAGGGCATTGAAAGACACATGACCATCCAGATCCCGGCCATCCCTTTGGAATACTTATATATTGATGATTCCTATGGATATAATGGCGGGCAGTTAAATTATAATCACCAATCAGATCGCTTTGATCCAGACCCCTTTCAAAGCTTGCAATCTTTAGCCCCAAATCAAAAATTACGCGTTGAAATTATTTACTATACATTTGATTCGAATATCCCTGGAAATGGCATATCCCTGTCCTTTTATATGGCAGAAGGCGCTTATGAAGGCAAACCTGTTCGATACAATCCCATATTAATGCAGAATGGCAGCCGAATGGATAATGCGCCCGCAATTGCATTGCCTGTATATTTTAATAAAAATGCATCCATCTTTTCAGGTTTAAATGATTTTAAGGATATTACACCCAAAATACGCATTAATGAAGTGGGTGATGGTATGGATGGTTTTCGGACTGAAAATGCGCCTGCAACCATTGCCAATAATGGATTGGTATTTATTGAACTCAATCATTTAACACTTGTTGGTCTTGATGTTGTCATTGCTGACAGCCCAACACCATCAGAACAGTCAGATGACAGCAGCTCTGGATGTTTTATCAAGAATGTACAAATTGAATCTGTGCGATGGCATGAAATTCTTAGCTTTTTATTTATTTGTCTCCTTTTCGGGCTCATTTTACGCATAAAGAATGAGGCCCGCGTATCATAACCTCGTAGAAATCAGGGAAGAATTTTATGATTCTTCCCTTGATTTCGTTTATTATCTCCAATTAAATTTTTTCATGGCATGGCTATTGCTATGGTATGCTCATTTTTCATGATCGTACAAAAAAATAAGGTCGTGTAGAGACGTAGCATGCTACGTCTCTACACGACCTTTTTTTATTGTACGATCATGAAAAATGAGCATGTTATTTTCAGAGTATTCCTTAATCATTAAAACGCTCCATCGTTGGAATACAATTGCAAAAGGATAAATTTCATGTCATAATAAAACAATAATGAATGCTCTGAAAATAACATACTCATTTTTCATGATCGTACAAAAAAAAGGTCGTGTAGAGACGTAGCATGCTACGTCTCTACAGTACAATTACCTCAAAACGTACAATATCAATAATGGGGAGCTTATTTTCAAAGCATTCCTAATCTTAATCTTAATCTTCTAAGGAAAACTCGAAAAATAAGTTCCCCATTTACTTATGTGCCAGCCCGATGTAGGGGCGAACCTTGTGTTCGCCCTCGAACTAATAACACTTTCGTTCCTATGTACGATGGGCGAACACAAGGTTCGCCCCTACACGTTCTTGGCACATAAGTAAATGGGGAATTTATTTTTCGAGTATTCCTTAGAAGATTGCAAAAGGAGTAATGTCATGTCAAAATTAAAGAAAACGTTATTAACAACATTCATTTTTTATGTCCTATTGATTCATCCAGTATTCGGTGTAACCTACAACAATATTGTCACCTTTGGCGACAGCCTTACAGACAGTGGCAATATTTTTACCCTTGTAGAAGAATTTTATATTTCAGATAATTATTCAGGCGGTGCTTTTTCAAATGGAAAAATATGGGCCGAATATTTTGCGAATAAACTGGGTATCAATAATACTTACCTTATTGCACACTTTTTAGCCACTGAATCCTGGAATCCTCCTGAAGGTAAGGTCTGGTACAATAATGCATTTGGCGGGGCTGAAACAGGTTTAAAAACGCAGCCTCCCGGTCTTTTGGCTCAAGTGGGGATATGGCAAAATGCTGGCCGAAAAATACCTGATAATTCCCTTTGTATCATTTGGATTGGCGGAAATAATTTTCTTAACTGGATTGATAATCATTCTTTACTCATGGATGATTACACCGAAATTACTGATAATGCTGTAACCGACATAATATCGGCATTAACAATTCTTACAAATACTGAAACTGGATTGGGCGCAACAGATATACTCCTGATGAACCTTCCAAATCTGGGAAAAACACCATCAAATAATGGCTATTATGGAGACGATAATACCGAATATGGAACGATTGTTTCTACAGCTTTTAACAGTATATTAGAAAGCGCTTTTAATAATTTTCAGGCATCTCATTCATCAGTAAATTTTTTCTGGGTTGACACTTATATGTTTTTAGAAAAAGCTGTAGATAATCCGCAACAATTTGGCTATCAGAATGCTGTCAATCAAGCATTAATAGAAACAAAACCTGAGCATGGGTTTAGCAATGTAGAAAAATATATTTTCTGGGATGGGGTTCATCCTACAACTGAAGCCCATAGAGATATCGCAAATCAAATATATGGAAAAGTATTTTTTGAAAATGCAAACGATGACGTCCTGTTTTTTGAATCATACTCGAAAGATATTCTTGGCATAGATTGCGATGTGCAGGCTTTTAAATATGTTGCATTGTCCCCAGATGATTTTGATACGAACAATACAAACAAACCTGATTTTATTTATGGATTATTTGATATCGCGATCACTTTATCAGGTAATGAAACATCTTCTGATTTTACCATATATCTTCCAGAACCCGCCCCTACTGATGCCAAATGGTACAAATCAACCCCTGGCGGATGGATTGACTTTGATCAAGCAATTATTAACGACCCGAATAATGATGGCGCTATTTTTAGTCAAGATAGAACCAAAATTACAATTCATATTACTGACAATGGACCTTATGATGATGACGATACAATTGGCGTTATAAAAGATCCTTCTGGCCTGGGGACGAAGTCGGATTCAGATTCGGATTCTGATTCTGATTCAGATTCGGATTCGAATTCAGGATGTTTTATACATTGCTTAGGAATGCTCAGAAAATACATGCTCATTTTTCATGATCGTACTATAGAATAAGGTCGTGTAGAGACGTAGCATGCTACGTCTCTACAGTACAATTACCTCAAAACGAACAATATCAATATATTTTCAGAGCTTTCCTTAGGAATGCTCGAAGAATAAATTCCTCATTTACTTATGTGCCAAGAACGTGTAGGGGCGAACCTTGTGTTCGCCCATCGTACATAGGAACGAAAGCGTTATTCGTTCGAGGGCGAACATAAGGTTCGCCCCTACATCGGGCTGGCACATAAGTAAATGGGGAACTTATTTTTCGAGTTTTCCTTATGTGCCAAGAACGTGTAGGGGCGAACCTTGTGTTCGCCCATCGTACATAGGAACGAAAGCGTTATTCGTTCGAGGGCGAACATAAGGTTCGCCCCTACATCGGGCTGGCACATAAGTAAATGG
>Ga0272440_1001329_pt1 | contig 20315 bp, 20 predicted proteins | sample SSMMMBAug17_FD_192440 | JGI IMG/M metagenome (GOLD analysis project Ga0272440, IMG submission 192440) | Marine sediment archaeal communities from Little Sippewissett salt marsh, Falmouth, MA, United States - SSM-MMB-Aug17 | ecosystem: Environmental > Aquatic > Marine > Wetlands > Sediment ...
CCGGCGACTCTGCCGCCTATACCAATGTTTAGGCGGCAGAGTCGCCAAGTATGCATTCCCAGGCAGAGCCTGGGAACGAGAAAAAGTGTTAACTACTTTTCAGCAAATATGAAGGATGCCAACTATTGCTCATTTAGAGGCTGAGGTAGAAAGATTAACCCATTATGAGATCACCTTATCGCCAGGTTGGCATATAATTTTTTGAGCATTTCTAATTTATTTATTTCGTCAAGTAAACGTTCATACCATCAACAGGTGCGCTTATTTCCGAAACGATAACTTGATCCCCAGAATTTAAGCCATCAGTAATAATCACATCATTCATATCACGAAAAGCCACATTAACTGATTGAATTTTCAATCGACTTCCAGATGATACCAACCAGACTGTATTATTGTTCCGAAGTGCCACTCTTGGGATACGACAGGCATTTTGTATCGTTTTTCCCATGAGGCGTACTCGAACATATTCACCAATCAGTAACGGAGGATCCAGTGTAAATGGTTTATCGACTTCTATGATCAACTGTGCCATATGCCCTTGTGATTCAAGCTCCCCAAGTAACCGGACCATCTCACCGGTAGCTGAAAACTGCTCACGATAGGTTATGGTTGCTGTGGTTCCTTCTTTTATGTTTTTTCCTGAAGTATTAAGATATTTCAAACGGTCCAAAGGAAGTGAAACCTGAATCCAGAATGTATCTGTTCCCACCAGTTCTACCAATGTTTCCTGAGATGAAACCTGTGCGCCAATTTCAATATGCTTGTTTCGCACATAGGCATTGAATGGTATTTTGATATGCGTTTTCTCAAGCATGCGCTTGGCTTTTTTTAAATCGGATTTGGCTGCGGACAGATCCGCTTTGGCTTTTGCAAGATGCGGTTTTCTGAGTACCAAAGATTTATCTGCTGAAGAATGCGCATCTTTTTGAATCATGAACCATTCCTGGCGAGCAATGTCCTGATGACCCTGCTCCAGCTTCAATGCATATGATGCATTGGCAACTTCACGCTGAGACTTAATGATGGCTAGCTCATAGTCAACTGGATCAATGGTGATAATTTCTGTTTCGGCGGAAATCAATGCGCCCTCTAATAAATTGGAGTGAATGTGTATAATTTCACCAGCTACCTGGGATTTAATTTTTAATTCTCGCGATGGGGTCACTGTCCCGGTGGCATGAACAATAATTTCCTGGCTTGAAGCATTTGTGGTTATAATTTCTACATAAATAGATTTTTCTACTGATTGTTTTCGTTTGTTTTTTTGACGGCTATTTTTCAATGCAAGGCTGACATGAGTTGCCATGGAAAGAATTATGATACAGACAATAAAGGTAATTAGTGAACTGGGTCCTTTTTTCCCTGTTGCTGGCAATTGGGGTTCATTTTTCATATTTTTCTCCTTCTATTGATTATCGTCAACTATGATTTTTTATGGCATGTTTATTGCTTTTCGTTCGCACGCTCCAGCGCATTTTGATAATAGTGGATTCCAATTTTCTCTGTAATTATCGAGCGCGTTCCCAAGAATCCGGATATTTTTTGAGTCCAGATGGAGCAAAATTTTTGTAGACCAGGGCGCTAGACCCAGAAGATTGAATGAAGTCACAATTTCTTAATAAGCCCTATCGGGCTAAGAAAAAAGTGTGGACTTATTTTTCAGGAACTTCTTATAGGTGCATTTCCAACGCAAATTGTGGAAATGAGAAGGCAATAATTATGCCATAAGAAACCATAAATGAACGATAATATATAAGAATTAAACAAAAAATATATAATTAGGCGGCACATAATGTTGAATTACAATTATCATATTTTGAAATCCGATATTAATTATGTGATGGTTGTAGCTCATAGAAGATTTTTTAGAATTTATAAGGCGGCATCCGGATTTGAACCGGAGAATAAAGGTTTTGCAGACCTCTGCCTTACCACTTGGCTATGCCGCCAATTAAATTAGGATTGGAGAGCGGGAAACGGGATTTGAACCCGCGACTTCAACCTTGGCAAGGTTGCACTCTACCACTGAGTTATTCCCGCGTTGAATTGATAAAGAATACTATAAATCATAACGATTTGTATGTCAAGCAATAATTATAAAATTGCTTTAAAAAACTTCCTGAAATAATCTACACCTGACCATAATGTGAATATCAAAGCAATCCATAATAAAAACGTACCAATAAGATGCAGATTGATTCCAAAATAGGGATAATGAAACAACAATGGAATAATGGCCGCAATCTGAAAACCGGTTTTGAACTTGCCCAGCTGTGTGGCAGAAACATCCACTTTTTCAGCAGCGATACCACGTAATCCAGTAACTGAAAGTTCTCGGGCAATAATGAAACAAACCAACCATCCAGGGATCCATTGTCGATTTGCGAGCATGATCAGCGATGAACACACAAGAACCTTATCTGCCAGTGGATCCAATACTTTGCCCAGTTCAGAAACCAAACCCCTGCGCCGGGCCAAAAAACCATCGAGAAAATCGGTAATTGCCGCTGCAATAAATAACCATGCAGCTAAAAAAGTGGTTAATTTGGATGGAAACATCAAGAGGACAACAATTCCTGGAGTTGCTGCAATACGATATACTGTCAATGCATTGGGATGTCGCATCAATGTCCAAATGTGCTGCATTTTTGTCATGAGATAACCTTTTCTTTTTTATGATCCATACTTGTCCGCATATTTTTGTTTACACTCCTCACTACAAAATAGTATTTTTTGGCCTTTTCTTTTCAGTTCAATTCCATTTTTTTTGGGAAAATATACCCCGCAGACCGGATCCTGAATCATTACATCAATTACTGGCTGTTCCTGGTTTAGAGGTCTTCGATATTGATGACCTATGGATGGCCCAAACATTATCGCCTTGATGGCCCGATATCCAAAATATACCAAAGCCCAGAGTATTAATAGACGAATCATTGACAACAAATTACCTTCATGTTTGCATCATCGAGATTGGACAGTAATTCCTGAATACTTTTGTCCAATACCGGATGATGTTGGTTAGGGGCGATATCTACTAATGGTTGTAAAACAAATCGGCGTTCATGCATGCGTGGATGGGGTATTTCCAGGTCTGTTGTCTGAACCTTCAGGTCATCAACTAGTAAAATGTCCAGATCGACAACACGTGGTCCATAACGTTTTGTATTCAAATTTCGGCCCAATCTGGCCTCTACTTTTTTGGCCAGATGAAATAACTCAAGGGGCGGTCGCTGTGTTTTGATAGAAAAAACGCCATTAATAAACCAGTCCTGATCAATCACATACATAGGTTCTGTTTGATAAAATGGCGATTGGCCCAATAGTTCCGCACGAGTAAGTTCAACAAATAAATCAATGCCATTCAGGCAGTTGCGCTTTCGGTCCCCCATGTTTGAACCCACAGCCATATATGCAGTATGATTGATCATCGAACAATTTCATCCATCAGTTCACCTTTATAAATCAACTGTGTCGGACCTTCAAGGGAAATCTCTGAAAATTTTATGTCATCCATTTTAAAAAAAATATTTAAATAGTCTCCACCATGGGTATGTGCGGTAACTGGAGATTGCATATTGAATTTAATTGCGCCAATCAGTGCACAAGCAACAGCACCGGTTCCACATGAATAGGTTTCATCTTCAACACCCCGCTCGTATGTTCGGATAGCAGCATGATTGTTTTCCATCGGCACCATAAAATTGACGTTTGTACCTTCAGGCATGAAGGCCCGATGATTTCGAATCAACTTTCCCAATCGGTTCACCGGGGTGTTCTCAAGATCATCAACAACAACAACTGCATGGGGAACACCTGTATTGATTTTACATAAACTGGGAACTCCATCCAATTCTTCATCCAGTTTTAAGTGTGCGGCATCGGGCATGGATATCTGAACACGTGTCCCTTTAACAATGGCTTCAATCATGCCGACCCGGGTTTCAAATCGCATGTGAGTATCACAAATATTGAGCATAGTGGCCAGACGAGCGACACAACGCGCGCCATTACCACACATTTCTGCTTCTCCACCATCTGCATTGTAATACCGCCATTTGAAATCTGCCTTTGTCGATGGTTCTATCAAAATCAGGCCATCGGCACCCACTGAAAATTTTCTTCGGCATAAGGATTCGACAAAGGTTGATATGGACGCTTTTTCTATAATATTGTCACGATTATCGATAATTATAAAATCATTTCCACTACCATTCATTTTATAAAAAGTAATAGCCATCTTTTTTCCTTTGTGTTTATTCAGTGATTGTTTTTATTGAGTCAACAGTGTTTGAGTCTTGCCATTGGAAATACTTGGGATCTCCTTTTTTACCACAGCCAGACAAAACCATGCATTGCATACATAATAGCAGAATTCCGGTACAAGTCATTCTGGATAGGTTTCCACAAAAAGTGTGGAAACGTTCAGGAATCAAATCTTTAATAAAATTGAGCTTCACATTGTGTCCTTATTGAGACTTTCCCTGGCCTGTTGAATCGCTGAAAGCACTTGATTTGTGGCAGTTCCTCCAGAGCAGCTTCTTCGATCAATCATTGCCTGTTTCGCCAATAAATCACCGCGATCATAATCAATCACATCAGAAAACCGGCAAATTTCAGCATGTGACAATCCGGAAATTTCCACTCCTTTGGATATAGCAAACTGAACAATTTTTCCTGAAATATGATGGGCCTCACGAAATGGTATACCTTTATTCACCAGGTAATCCGCAAGATCAGTGGCATCAATATACCCTTTTTTACAGGATAATGCCATACGTTTTTCATTAACGATCATTTCTGGAAGCATATGGCAGTAAATGTTCAAGCAGGATGAGAGCGTATCGACCGCATCAAAGAGCGGTTCTTTGTCTTCCTGCATATCACGATTGTACGCCAGGGGAAGTCCTTTCATTAATGTCAGGATCGCCATCAGACTGCCAAAAACACGGCCACATTTACCGCGAGTTAACTCTGCGGCATCAGGATTCTTTTTTTGAGGCATGATACTGCTGCCAGTGGTGTATTGGTCGGACAGCGTAATAAAACCAAATTCTTGCGAGGACCACAATATAAGTTCCTCGGATAGACGACTTAAATGCATCATGCACATACTGGCACAGGCCAAAAATTCGATAATAAAATCTCGGTCAGATACAGCATCCATGCTATTTTGAGAAATTTTTTCAAACTTGAGTTGTTGGGCAACAAAATTACGATCAATGGGATAAGTCACCCCACCCAGTGCAGCACTGCCCAAGGGCATGACATCCATGCGTTTGAAACAGTCCTGAAATCGTTGTGTATCTCTGGCAAACATTTCATAGTAGGCCATCATGTGATGAGAAAACAAAACCGGTTGAGCTGGCTGAAGATGCGTATAACCCGGCATAATCACATGAATATGTTTTTCGGCAATGTTGACCAGAACCATCCGCAATTTTTTCAATAGAGCAATCATTTCAGTGGTTTCATCTTTTAAAAACATGCGAATATCCAAGGCAATCTGATCATTCCGGCTACGCGCGGTATGGAGTTTTTTGGCTGTGTCGCCACAAATTTCCTGCAACCGATGTTCAATGTGCATGTGGATATCTTCCAATGCCGGATCGGTTTGAAACTGGCCGGATTCAATTTCATTCTGAATCTGATTCAAACCATCAATCATCTGTTTGGCTTCAGCTTCAGCAATAATCTTCTGATTGGCCAGCATCTGGCAATGAACAATACTGCCTGCAATATCATAGGCATACAGACGTTTGTCGTAGTCAATAGATGCACTGAATGTTTCCATCAGTTTATGCGTTTGTTGAGAAAATCGACCGCCCCAAAGTTTTGTCATCATGCACCTGTTTTTTTTTACGCCAGCCCCTGAATTCTCAGGCGCAAGGCATTCAGTTTGATAAACCCCTCGGCATCCTTTTGATGATACACATTGTCGTCTTCAAATGTAGCAAAATCATGACGATACAAAGAAAAATCCGATTTTCGACCCAATACCATGCAATTGCCTTTATATAACTCCAGGCGAACAATGCCAGAAACATTTTTTTGCGTAGAATCAATTAGTTGCTGAATCGCTTTCATTTCCGGAGAAAACCAGAATCCATTATACACCAGCCGTGCATATTTGGGAATAAGGGAATCTCTTAAGTACATTAATTCGCGATCCATGGTAATGGATTCCATATTCATGTGGGCAATTCGCAAAATCGTGCCGCCCGGAGTTTCGTAAACGCCTCGAGATTTCATGCCAACAAATCGATTTTCAACCATATCCAGACGACCAATCCCATGTTTTCCACCCAGGCGATTCAACTCAGTGAGGAGTTTGGCTGGTGACATTTCATGACCATTGACTGCTATCGGATCCCCATTTTCAAAAGTAATTTCAATAATTTCCGATTCATCTGGCGCATCTTTGGGGGAACAGGTCAAAGTATACATGCTTTCTTCAGGACGATACCAGGGGTCTTCCAGCTCTTCGCCTTCATAGCTGATATGCAACAGGTTTCGATCGGTGCTATAGGTTTTGGATTGATTTTTGCTGATGGGAATCCCATGTTTTTCCGCAAATGCCAGCAATGCCTTTCGTGAGGTCAAATCCCATTCTCGCCAGGGGGCAATAATTTTAATATGTGGAGATAAGGCAATGTAAGCTATTTCAAATCGCACCTGATCATTGCCCTTGCCGGTTGCGCCATGACTGACAGCATCGGCTCCTTCAATCTGGGCAATTTCTATCTGGCGTTTGGCAATTAAAGGCCTGGCAAGAGAGGTTCCCAAAAGATATTGTCCCTCGTAGATGGCATTTGCACGAAATGCTGGAAATACGTAATCTTTGGCAAAGGTTTCCTGTAAATCATCAATATAAACTTTGGTTGCACCGGTATTTTTCGCTTTATCTTCAATGTAATCCAGTTCTTCCCCCTGTCCAACATCTGCCGAAAAGGTGATCACCTCACATTGATAGGTTTCAATTAACCATTTTAAAATAACCGATGTATCCAAACCACCGGAATATGCCAGTACCACTTTATTTACTTTTTTTGACATCGCTTTTTCCTTTGTTCACTTTCAGGTTGATATATTCAATATTTTTGCATAATCTTCGCCGCTAAACATCCATTCTAAAAGTGCTTTATGCAAGTACATTTTATTTTCTGCCTGATTCCAGACATTGGATTTTGGACCTTCAAGAACATCCTCAGTAATTTCTTCTCCCCGATGTGCAGGTAAACAATGCATAATAGATACAGTTTCTTTTGCATGGGCGACCAGTGATGCATTCACTTGATAATCCTGAAATATTTGCTTTCGTTCATCCGCTTCAGATTCCTGGCCCATGCTGGCCCAAACATCGGTGTTAATAATATCAGCATCAGTTGCTGCCTCTATTGGATCTGTTGTCAAATAAATATTTCCTTTATCAGAATCTTGGGCTTTTTGGATGATTTCAGGCGTGGGCATATAATTTTTGGGACATGCCAATGTCAGGTTAAATCCAAAGTTTGCAGCTGCGGCGATCCAGGAATTGGCAACATTGTTGCCATCACCAATCCAGGCGATTTTTAGGTCTTTGTATGTATTAAATTTTTCAACAATTGTCATAAGATCAGACAATACCTGACAGGGATGATACATGTCTGTCAATGCGTTGATCACCGGCACAGATGAATATTTTGCCATCTCTTCAATCATTTGCTGAGAATAGGTCCGCACAATGATTGCATCCAAATAAGCGGACAAGATGCGTGCTGTATCTTTAATGGGTTCATTTCTGGATATTTGCGTATCTTTTGGATTTAAATAGATTGCTGACCCACCCAGCATGTTAATGGCAACTTCAAAAGCAATGCGGGTTCGTGTGGATGCTTTTTCAAACAGCAGGCCAATGGATTTCGTATACAAAATATCTTCATCATTAACCGGTTCATCCTTGCTTCTTTTGTAGATAAGGGCGAGTTTTATGATCGTGTTTGCTTGTACTTCATCCAGATCCCATAGCGTCAAAATGTGTTTTTTCAATGTTTCCTCAATATTTTCTTATATTTCTGATATTTTTTTGTACGCTCACGAAGATAAGTCGTGGTAGCGAACAACTTGTAGGGACGAACATCATGTTCGTCCCTGCGTGATAAATTAAGCAATGCCCAGTTTGAATTTTAATGATTTCAAGGTGTTTTGCATCAACATCGTAATTGTCATGGGGCCCACACCGCCTGGTACTGGCGTAATGGAACCGGCAATTTCTTTTGCAGCTTCAAAATCAACATCACCTTTGAGAACCGCAATTTTCTTTCCTGTTTTTTCGCTGATTTTTTCTCCCACACGATTAACACCAACATCAATCACGCAAGCACCTGGTTTAATCCATTCTGGTTTGACCAGGTCAGGAACACCAGCGGCTACTATTAATATATCTGCACGTTTACAATGCGAAGCAAGATCTTTTGTACCGGTATGGACAATTGTTACAGTAGAATTGGCGCCAACGCCTTTTTGAAGCATCATGTTTGCAATGGGTTTGCCAACGATATTGGATCGGCCCACAACAACAACCTCAGCACCTTTGGTTTCAACACCAGCGCGAATAATCATTTCCTGGATGCCTGCCGGGGTACAAGGTGGAAATTTGACTTCATTGCCACCAATCATCAGACGCCCCACATTGACCGGATGGAAACCATCGACATCTTTATCCGGATCAATTGCATTGAGAACTTTTTTCTCATCAATGTGTTTGGGTAGTGGCAATTGAACAAGAATACCATTGATAGATTCATCGTTATTATATTTTTCAATCAAACTCAACAACTGTTCTTCAGTAATATCTGGTGGCTGTGAATCCTGAACTTCTTTGAATCCCACGCGATGAGCTGTTTTGATTTTAAGGGTCACATAGGATATAGAGGCTGGATTTTCACCCACCAGAATGGTCACCAAACCGGGAACAACACCATGTTTTTCCTTAATTTCAGAAACTTCTTTCGTGATTTCCTCAAGGATTTGTTCTCGGATTTCGGTTCCTTTGATTAATGTTGCTGACATATTTATTTCTCCTTTTTTCAGATATGTTCAAAAACATATCCCATTGTTTTTTTGCACTTTGATAATCAGTGCATTATATGGCTTTGTTTATATTGGAAAAGGTATTGTATCAATACCATCAGTTTCAGAAAATCCCATCATGATATTCATGTTTTGGACTGCCTGACCAGCAGCGCCTTTGATCAAATTATCAATGGTTGAAACAATCACTGCAAGGCCTTGCTGCGATGCATACTTCACACCAATATCACAATAATTGGTTCCACGAACATGGGCGGCATTGGGAAATTGGCCTTCAGGTAAAACTCGAATAAAGGGGCAATGGTCATAGGCCGCATGAAGACAATCCAGCAACTTATTTTCATTGGATTGGGTTCGAACATATATAGTGGAAACAATACCGCGTGACATGGGGACGAGGTGGGGAACAAACATGATTTGAACATCCTCGTCTGTAGCAAGTGATAAGCTTTCATTCATTTCGGGGGCGTGACGATGTTCGGCCACTTTATACGCTTTAAAACCTTCGTTAACCTCGCAAAAAAGGGTTCCCAAGGATGGTGAACGTCCGGCACCCGATACACCGGATTTTGAATCTGCTATGATGCCGGATGATTCAATCATTTTTTCTTTTAACAGTGGTATCAGTGGCAATAAAATACTGGTGGGGTAACATCCTGGATTCCCCACTAAATTTGTTTTGGCAATTAAATGTTGATTGACTTCACATAATCCATAGACAGCATCTTTTAATAAATCGGGCGCTTCGTGGGGTTGATAGTAACTTTCATAGGTTTGCTGGTTTTTAAAACGAAAGTCTGCGGATAAATCAATGACTTTCTTACCAGCAGATATGAGTGGAACAGCCACGCCCATGGCTGCTTTATGGGGAAGTGCCAGGTAGAAAATATCGGCTTTCTGGATGGCATCATCTGGTACGAATAATTCACATGACAAATCAATTCGTCCTCTCAGGGCGGGGAAAACTGAATCATATGGTTTGCCTGCATATTGTCGGGATGTCAATAGTGTTAATGTGACATGCGGATGACCGGAAATTATTCGTACAACCTCTGCACCGGCATATCCACTGGCACCAATAATTGCAACGCGCTTTTTTTTTGTCATTGTCGCTCCATGAGGATCAATGCATTCATCGTATCAAATAAAAAAAGGGAAAAGGCCAATAGTAAAGCATTCTTTTCCCTTTGAAATCTGTTGCATGACTTTTAACGTTTTGAAAATTGGTATCGGGCACGTGCGCCGCGTTGACCATATTTTTTTCGTTCTTTTTCTCGGTCGTCACGCGAAACAAAACCGGCTTTTTTCAAGGATTTGCGAAATTCAGGATTGACCTGGATCAGTGCACGGGTAATTCCATGACGAACCGCACCTGCCTGTCCGGAAATGCCGCCGCCTTTGACAGTGACAGTGACATCGAATTTATCAACAGTTCCGGTTAATTCAAAGGGTTGCATGAGCAACATCTTGGCTGTTTCAACCTTGAAAAAATCATCCAAAGGACGTTTGTTAATCACAATTTTGCCATCACCTGGTTTTAAAAAGGTTCGTGCGATGGCTGATTTTCGTCGTCCGGTTGCGTAGTATGTATGTTCTTGACTCATTCAATTTCTCCAAAATTCTCATCAGGATAATAAACTTATCCAAATTATTACTATCCAAAAAGCTATATAGCTAAAGGTTCAGGTCTTTGAGCGATATGGGGATGCTCATCACCGGCATAAACTTTAAGTTTTTTGAATAATTTTCGACCCAGCCGGTTTTTGGGAAGCATGCCTTTGACTGAATGTCTGATTAATTCTTCCGGCTTTTTTTCCAATTGTTTTCTTGCAGTGATTTCTTTCAATCCACCAATATAACCGCTGTAACGATAATATTTCTTTTTATCCAGTTTGTTGCCGGTAAGTCTGATTTTATCGGCATTGATTACCACAACCCAGTCACCCATATCGGTGTGTGGTGTGAACAATGGGTTATTTTTGCCACGCAATTGTGATGCGATTTTTGTACTCAAGCGCCCCAACACCTGATCTTTGGCATCCACAACAAACCATTTCCCAGGGTTGTCAGATTGTTTTGCACTGTATGTGTATTTCTTCACTGACCTCACTCCTTGACCAATGACAAAAATTGCCATTGCCTTTTAAAAATTAATTGTTATCATTTATATCAAATTGCAGTTTTGTTTATAAAAAACTGTCTGTATACGAAAATCCAATTGAATTGTCAAGTAAAATCAATCCCAGATTTCAATTTCTTTTAAAGATCGAAAGCATTCGGTTTCTGTCTCGCAGGGCAAGCCCTGACTGTCAAGTTGTTTTTTAATTTCAGGCATGTTCAGACGTAAAAATGGATTATGTTGCTTTTCCTGCTTAAGGGTCGAACAGACATTTTGTGGATCATAGGATGCCAAAAATGTGTCCACTGCCGAAACATTGAGTCCTTTTTTTCTGGCAAAATTCATGGCAGGCTTTATATAATCATGACCTGGATAAATGATTGTCTGGTCCGGAAGACGCTTGAGTTGGTTCAGGCTATTCACAAAAGCGGCTTCATCATTTGTAAAACAATTACCAGCAGTGCCATTGAATAGCGTATCGCCAGTGATCAACCAGTCATTGATATGGAAACAAATACTGTCCTGGGTGTGCCCAGGTGTTTTATAGATGATCATCGGCACATTTTCAATGATCCAGTCCTGTTTGGCACATAGGGTGTCAATTGAAACAAATGTTGCATGCGTTTGTTGAATCAGGCTGTTATTACCCGATGTATGATCACCATGACTATGTGTGTTAAAAATATATTTCAATGAAAGATTGTTCGCCTGAAGATATTTCATGATTTCTTTGACAGCAACGCCATCAATGACGATCGCATCCTTTTCGCCATGGACAATGTATGATAGATTGTCAGAGCCATGTCTGAGTTGTCTGATAACCATTTTTTGCCTCCTTGGATGTGGGGATTTAAGGTCATTTCTTTATTGGCTTGAAACAACCTGAAAATTATGATAAGTATGATTATTTAAAGATATGAAAACAAATTATCATACAGGTATATTCTGGAATGAATAAATTATTGTTTTTCATAAAATCAATAACCATGGGCATACTAAAGAAAGGGGAATGAATCAACCGGTTTTTACATTTAATCAGATTTTTTGGCATCTTTCATATTTACTGAAAAGTATCAACTGGTAAATGAAGGATGTCGATGTGTTGCTGCAACAATTGTTATAACAACCATTATGCCCAACCATAACCATAACTACATTAAAAATAGAGAACATTTAACATGCAAATCAAAGATTTTATTGTCCCTCGATGGAAACATAGCAATCCGCAAGTTCGAATTCAATCCATTCGATCTATGGGATCAAAAACATCGGATATTTTAAAACAAATAGTCGAAAACGATCCTGAACCCAAGGTGCGCATTGAAGCCATTCATCACTTAGAGGATACCAATTTGCTTAAACATGTGATCCAGACGGATTCAGATCCTCAAACCCGAAAAGTTGCTGTTAACAAATTGAATACGTGCTATGTGAATCAGATCCACAATTCCAGTGATTTATCGTTACAAGGATCATTGATTGTAGAGATTGAAGATGAAAAAATTCTGGCGCAGATAGCCAGTGATGCTGATCGTCCTGAAATTCGTTTGATGGCGATTGATCGTATTTCAAATCCGGTATTACTCTGTCAGATTACCGAGCAAAACTGCGGTTTAAAACCTGGAAAGGCCATTGTTGATAAAATTTCTGATCCTAAACATCTTGAAATTATTTCAAAAAATGCAAGCAATAAAAAAATAAAACGATTTGCACGTGAAAAACTGACAGACCTTTGGGAAAATCCAGAGGCTATGTCGCCGGAAAAAAGAACAGAATGGGAGCTTGAAGAGTTATGCATGGATCTGGAAAAACTCGTGGCGTCGGAAAAATGGACTGAAAGTTATACGCTCATGTCCCGTTTGCAAGCAAAATGGTCAAAAATGGATCCAAATCATAGTCATCCCTTGCGAAAGCGGTTCAATCAAATCCAAAAAAAAATTGAGGAACAAGTTGACCAGCTGGATCGAAAAGAAGACACAGTTACCCAGATGACCCAACTTTGCAAAACCCTTGAGCAATTGCTTGATGATATCAAAAATTCATCTATTCCATCCAATACAATGGATAATCTATCTGTCTACGAAAACAAAATCAAGAGTATTAAAGATAAATGGGCCCATGAAGAATTGAGTGTTGAGGATGGTATTATTCCATTTTCTGTTTATCATAATTTAAGCTCTCGATATAACCGGTCTATTGAGCAGCTGGATCGACAAATTCTGGATCGTACCAAAGCTCATGCCAACTATCAGGTGAGCATGAAGCACTTGGAAGATATTTGCATTGAACTTGAGGGATTAAAAGGGGTTACTGAAGATACAGAAAAGGATCAATCAGTTGAGCTGCTTCAGGAAAAATGGGCAGAAATTAATAAAGACATGCCATGTAGTCCATCGGTGAGCCTTTTGGAAAGATATAAGAAGATTGTGGCACACTTTGAACAACAAAGACAAGCCATAGAAAATGAAAATATTGCCAATAAAGTCAACGAAGATAAACGATTAACAGAATTGTGTGAACTTGTGGAGCAAGCCAAAGTGACCGAACAGCGTGCCGGACTGGAAAAGAAAGTCAAAGCCGCTCAAAAAGAATGGCAGTCGCTGGGTCAGCTTTCACCGGAAAAGAAAGCGGAGTTAACCCAACGATTTGAATTGGCTTGTCAGGATTTTTTTAAAGTTCAGCGAGATTTTTGGGACAAACGAAACTGGGAACAATGGGCCAACCTGTCACTCAAAGAAGAGTTATGCGAAGCTTTGGAAAAATCTTATGAAAATGACAGCACCCAAGAAATGGCAGAAATGGCACGTCGGGCTCAGGAAAAATGGCGCGAACTGGGTTCAGTGGAACGTAACAAATCTGAGTCTATTTGGGAACGATTTCACAACATTTGTGGAAAAATATATGAACGTGCATATGGTGAAAAATCTGAAATTCATAAAGAACTAAAAGCGATAATGGCAACCATTGAAAATGATATCAACTGGAAAGAGACCACAGAGCAAATCAAGTCCATTCAGGAACGATGGAACGCAATTGGCCCGCTACCTAAAGCAGTAGAAAAAGATATGCGTCTGGCGTTTCAAAGTATGTGCAATATCTTTTTTGAGCGACAGCGTGACTTTTATACAAAAAGAGAAGAGGATCGAAAACAAAATCTCAATGAAAAAAAGCAATTATGCGAACAAGCTGAGAAACTGGCCAATGCATCAGATTGGTCAGAGACATCTCGAAAAATAAAAGCATTACAACGACAATGGAAACAAATCGGTCCGGTGCCCAGGCATGAAAGTGATCCCCTTTGGCAACGATTTCGCAAAGCATGCAACACATTTTTTGAGCGTCTTGAAAATGAGCTTCCCAAAAATATGATAAGAAAAGAAGAACTTTGCGAGAAGGCTGAACAAATTGCCAGCCAACTGGATCAAACAGAAAAGTTTGATGCATTTACCGAGGAAATACTGGATCTTCAAAAACAATGGAAACAGATTGGTCCAGTTCCACAAGAGCACGCTCAGGCGATGTGGGAGCGATTTCAGGTGCCATGCAATGCTTTTTTTGAAAAAAAAGGCGAATATATTAAAGAACGAAAACAAAAATGGAATGAAAACCAAAAAATAAAGGAACAACTGATTCAAGAAGCGGAATTGTTGGCATCATCAACAGACTGGAAAGCCACTGCTGAAAAACTGACTGAATTACAAAAGCAGTGGAAAGAAACCGGCACCACCCCCCGAAAAATTGAACGAGAGTTATGGAGCCGCTTTCAAGAAGCCAACAATCATTTCTTTTCAAGACAGGTTAAACACTTCGAAAACCTGGATTCAGAAAAAAAAGAAAACCTCAAACAAAAAGAAAGTATCTGTCTGAGCCTGGAGATTCTGGCCAAATTGTCAACATCGACCTCAGCCAATTTTGAGTACAATAAATTCATCCCCATTGCCGAGCAGCTCGACATGGCTTTAAAGTTTAAAGATGAAATATTTGTGCCCAATGATAGTGCAATTACGAGATCCAATGCCACTCGGAAAATGAAAGAAATACAGAGTCAATGGAATTCATTGGGGACGATTTCAGACAGGTATGACAAGGCCCTCTCAAAACGCTACAAAAAGGCCATTGATCAGTTGCAGAATGTGGTTGCGCCATCAAAATAAAACCCAAACAGCTCAGAAAAATATATGCATGGTGTAATATCATTTGTATTCAGTGATGATTAATGCTAAGGACATTGTTTACATTATCGGCGAAAAATAGAGGCAATGCCTTACCTTATAAGGGCGTCATTGGTTAACCCATTAAAAAGGAAAGTAAAATGGAAATTCAAACCCATCAACACATCAATTTTGATATGTGCGGCACTCCCATTAAACTTGATGAGGGCTTCGCGCGAATTGAACTGGATACAATTCCCCACATGGTTGTAGATAAATACAATTTAGTTCATGGTGGTTTTATTTTTGGCCTTGCCGATCATGCAGCCATGCTGGCAGTGAACCATCCCAATGTTGTACTGGGCTCAGCATCAGTCAAATTTATGAAGCCGGTCATTGTAGAAGAATATCTGATTGCAGATGCTGAGGTAACATCTGTTTCAGGAAAAAAACACGCGGTATCTGTCAAAGTGTTTCGGGGTGAAGAACTGGTGTTTGCGGGCGATTTTATATGCTTTGTTTTAGATAAGCACGTTTTAGAAGGATAATTGATGATTTCCAATTCCTACAAAATCCGCATGCAAAAAATTCAGGAGCGCCTTAAAGAGACATCTTATGATGCATATCTGATATGCAATGCGGAAAACAGGTATTATCTAACCGGTTTTTTTGCGGATGACTACCACATTGATGAAATTTCCGGGTATCTCTTTATTAAAGAAAATGATGTATTACTGGCAGTAGATTCTCGATATATTACTCAGGCCGAGGCCCAGACCGGAGATATCGAGGTTTTATGCTATAACAAGCTTCCAGAGAAAATGGTAACTGAAGTTCTCAAAAAGATGTCCATTTCCTCTCTGGGGTTTGAAAAAAGTCGGATTTCAGTCGGCTTATATGAAAAACTCCAACGCACCATTCTGGATCAAAACCTTAAAGTCAGATTGATTCCAGATGATGGACTGGTTGAGGCGGATCGATTGACCAAGGCGCCTGAAGAAATCGATGCCATTCAAAAATCCTTACACATTGCAGAGCAAGCCTTTTTAAAAACCATTGCATCCCTCACTCCCACGATGACTGAAAAAGAAATTGCATGGCTTCTGGAAACTGAAATCAGACAATTGGGTGCTGACAGCTTATCATTTCCAACTATCGTGGCCGCGGGTCCCAATGCAGCTCTTCCCCATGCAACCCCATCCGATCAGGTTGTGGGTGAAAATACCCCTATTTTGTTTGATTGGGGAGCCAGGATGAATGGATATTGTTCGGATACCTCACGCACAGTTGTTTTGGGAAAACCAGGCAATGATTTTGTCAATGCTTTCAAGGCGTTGGTAGATACTCAACATTTGGTGACTGAGGAAATGGCATCTGAGAAAAATACCAAAGTTATTACCCAAAAGGCTCATGATTATCTTGAAAAACGCGGATTCAAAGCAACAAAATTTGCTCATGGTCTGGGTCATGGCATTGGATTGGCCACACATGAAGCCCCATCATTGAGTTTACTTAGAGAAAAAACATTAAAGCATAACACCATAGTAACTGTGGAACCCGGCATCTATATTCCCAACAAGTGGGGGATTCGAGTTGAAAATATGGTTGTTGTAAAAAATGATTCTGTGGAAGTGCTGAACCAGTTACCGGTTCATTATGATATTTTGAACATACTTTGAAACGCTATGCCATGCATAGAAAGAAAGGAAATCTCATGGATGACACATCATCAAGCGACATCATTCGTTTCGGACTGTCGAGTCTGATAAAACTGATTTTATTGTTCTTTGTTGTCTTAATTATCTGTTCGGTATTTCTTATTACTATTGGGTGGATTTTGACAATGGCCTTTTCAGAAATCAAATTATTTGAAGCCACCTTAATTCCTTTACTAATTCTGGGTTTTGCAGGATTAATGGTTGGACTGATTTCAATCTGGATGCGTCTGGGTGATATTGGATATGTGCTGGATCCTGAATCAGGATTGTTTGATGAATCCGATCTTTCAGACCCTGATTACTTTTTCGATGAGGATGATGTTCAGGATAATGAAATATCATCGCAAAAAAATGCAGACAGTATTACACCCATACTAAAAAAACGAAAACGTATGAGAAGCCAGCATGGAACTGAAACTTCGGATGATTATTAAATCTCACATGGTGAAAAGATGAAATTAAAAAATATCTTGGTACTGATTGTTATCGGTGTGATTTTATTTCTGGTTTTGGATATTCAACAGATCATCAATACAATCCAACAGTACATGATCCCAGACAAAGAAGTGTTGATACAAGAAGGTACGCCGATTGTTCCAGGCAAGCCTTGCATCATACCCGGTGGCACAGCATACTATTATCCAGACCCGCATCGAGCAGGATATGTTATTCTGGAAATAAACAAAATCAACGAAATGCCAAGTCAGGCCTTGGTTAAGATTCAGGCGATCCGAACGATCAAGCCGTTTAAATACCATCATGTCAGATACTATCCGGGTGAGAAACTGTGGCTGCCATCGGAACAATTGCATTGTAGTGTAAAATAGTAAAAAAATTGGCTCATTCATTTATTTTGATCGTATTCATCATTTGCATATTGATTTGATAGGAGATTGTGATGACCAATAAAAATCAACTGACCAATCCCCACGCAATGTTTTTTGAAAAAATGTTTTCACGCCTGGATATTGCTGCTGATTTTATCACGAGTTACTTACCCGACAATCAGGTAAAGTCTTTTGATATGACTAGCCTGAAACTGGTACAAAAATCATTTGTCAATAGATACTTACGAGGTTCTCAATCGGATTTGCTTTATCGCGTCAATACAGTTGATGACATACCTATGTTCATATATATTTTGCTGGAACATAAAAGTTATATTGATCGATGGGTATTGTTTCAACTATTGGTATATATCGTTCAAATCGGTGAACAGGATCGGATGATTAATAAAGCTAAACGAAAAAGACAACGTAAGGATAATAAAAAAAACAATCGTCCGATTAATGAAGGAATAGAAACTGAATATCTGACACCGGTTATTCCGATCATCGTTTATCATGGCCCAAATGAGTGGCAACCCCCCAAGCGATTATCTGAAAATTATCGCTTTAATTTTCTGTACCAACATTATATCCCCAATTTTGATTTTCAAGTAGTCAATTTAAGAACATATGATGATGAAGAAATTAAGGGTAAGGTTCTATTGCGGGTTGTCTTGTTGGTCTTGAAATATTACTTTACGAATTATGCAGATGATAAACTGGCATGGATTTTGTCTTTACTGACAGACCTGATTCAACAGAAAGCAACGATTGATTTTCTAGGGGTTTTGTTTGAATATATTGGCACAAATCGTGCCTGTAATGAGGAGTATATTCAACAAAACCTTGAAAAATCTTTTTATAAGAAAGGAGAAAACCTTATGTATTCTGTAGTTGATATATGGAAAGACAGGGGAAGGGAGGAAGGTAAAAAAGAAGGTAAAAAAGAAGGTAAAAAAGAAGGTTGGGATGAAGCGACAAATAAATTGTTATCCTATCTTTTTGAAGAAAAATTTGGTAACGTTCCACCGACAATTCAACAACAAATTGAAATGATGAATGATGAGTACCTGCAAGATTTTGTAAAACACTTCCTGAAATTTAAATCCCTGAATGATTATTATTTGTGGTGGGATCAGTATCTGACAAAAAATTCGTCAACATGTGCCAAAAGCCACTCGTTACATATGGAAAAAGGACATTAAAGTGTACGCATAACCCTTTAAGCACAAGCCAAAGGATCTGGTATGCTATTTGCTGCAATTTGAGAACGTTCAAAAAATATATATATTATACATGAGATTAAAGACCAATGCCAAAACTTAGAATCCATGAAGTCGCCAAAGAATTAAATATTTCCAGTAAAGTATTGATCAGTTATCTTCAGGAAAAAGAACTGGATATCAGCAGTCATATGAGTTCCATTGATGCTGCTACATTTGAGCGTGTCCGACCGGATATTCAAGAAAAAATAGCGAGTTGGAAAAATCAGGGTTTGTTTTCGACTCAGGAAATGTATCAAACCAGGCACAAAAATGAGAAAACGCAACCATCAAAGGTAAGAAGTTATAACCCCTATATTACGGGTAATCCTGTTGGCCAGGGTGAGGCATTTATTGGCCGAACGGGTATTTTAAAAAATATTTTCAATACCCTGCAAAATCCCAATGAAAATGGGATGATTCTCTATGGCCAGCGTCGGATCGGCAAAACCTCTGTTCTTCAACGACTGGTGCATACCCTTTCAAAACAATCGAAATTTATTCCCATTTATTTTGATCTTCAAGACAAGGCACCCCTTAGCCTGGACCAGGTGCTTCAATTACTGGCTGAACATATTGTTCAACATTCCGAAATTCATCCCTTTGAAAACTGGTCAAATAATATTCAATCTGATTTTCAAAATGCTTTCATCCCTTATGTTTTGGAACAACTTTCCCAAAAAAATTGTCTGGTTTTGTTGTTTGATGAATTTGATATTTTGGATGCCCCATCCCATAATCATGCGGTTAATGTCTTTTTTTCCTATTTTAGAAATTTGATGCAGATGAATGCCCGCTTAAAGTTTGTATTTGTCATTGGCCGAAGGCCAGAGGATTTATCTACTGTTTATCTGTCACTGTTTAAAGGTGTCAAATCTCTTCATATTTCCTTGTTAACGCCAAAAGAAACCAAATCGCTGATTCGGTTGTCTGAACTCAATGATAGTCTTCAATGGTCTGATTCATCCATAGAAAAAGTCATTCAAATTACGAGCGGACATCCTTATTTAACCCAACAATTATGTCAGGTGATTTGGGATGAAAAATACGAAAAACGAAACCCAATCACCTATACAGTTGCACCAGAAGATATCGACCCATTGATCCCCAAGGCACTCTCGTGCGCCACCAATTCTCTTGAATGGCTTTGGGATGGACTGGGT
>Ga0272440_1001330_pt1 | contig 20314 bp, 3 predicted proteins | sample SSMMMBAug17_FD_192440 | JGI IMG/M metagenome (GOLD analysis project Ga0272440, IMG submission 192440) | Marine sediment archaeal communities from Little Sippewissett salt marsh, Falmouth, MA, United States - SSM-MMB-Aug17 | ecosystem: Environmental > Aquatic > Marine > Wetlands > Sediment ...
ATACAGGATGCCATTATTGCGCTAAAAATCATATGTGGTTTACAAGCGCCTGTTGCAAAAGGAGCGGGTATTGATCAATCAAAAATAGGTTTGTCGGATACAATATTTGTTTTGAGGAAAGTGTCAGGATCTCTCAGGACAGGGCAGAAGTAACTTTCCCACCAGTCATTATTTCGGTAACACCATCAATGGGGGAATAGGGACCTGTCAAACCCAAAAAATATGATATACGACCTGATGCCACACAGTGGGCATTCCTGGAAATCTGCATCCTATGCCAATAATGGCAACAGGTTCTTTTAAAGCATTCACCTGAGATCGAAGTGTTTTAATCTCATTCAGCGCTTTTTGCATGAGTGTTTTATTTATGTCTGGTTTTTTCATGTCATCATATCCAGATTATTTTCAAGGAGTTCAACAATATCAAGCTTATCTTCATTGATTTCATTGTCTTCATTATTGGGCATGCTTTCTTCTTTAACAGAAAATGTTTTTTCTTCTGATGAAAGCATTAATACATCCTGAAACAAATAATTAACCAATGCTTCAACAGTTGGATAATCAAATAATAAAGATACAGGTAATGATGTTTCCAGATCTCTTGCTATTTTATTTTGTAATTCAACAGCCATAAGAGAATCTAAGCCTGCATCAGTTAAGCGTAGTCTTTTCGTTATCTTATTTGTCGATTGTAAGCCTAAAACAAAAGCAATTTGTTTTGTTATATAATTTGATAATAATGAATATCTTTCATTTTCATGGGCGTTTTGTAAATCTGTTAAAAATTTTGATTTAACAGATAAATCTTTATGTTGAGCAAGACTTTTTTCCTTATAAAAGTGATTATATAAAGGAGGTGTTGCTTTTGGATAAAATCGATTTGAAAATCTATTCCAATTCACAGGTGAAATGACTGCCTGTGAAATATTCATTTTTAATAAAGACTTAAGTGTATTAAATGCATCTTTAGGATAAATCTGTGAAAATCCCTGAGAATTCAACCTGTTCAAATCTTGCTGAGATAAGCTTGCAGCCATTCCTTCATGCGTTTGCCATAGTCCCCAATTAATGCTTAAACCAGGTAAGTTTTTTGCCTTTCGATATCGCATCAGCGAGTCCATAAATGAATTGGCACTTGCATAGTTTGCCTGACCTTGTGAACCAAAAATACAGGCAGCAGATGAAAAACAAACGAAATAATCCAATGATAGATCTTTTTCTATAGAAATATTATGTAAATTCAATGAACCATCTACTTTAGGAAGCATGACTTCTTTAAATAAATCAGAAGTTTGTTTTGATAGCATGCCATCCTTATGAATACCTGCAATATGAAAAATTCCTTTTAATTCTTGCATATCTGATTTAATATCTTCAAATATTTTTCTAACATCTTTTAATAATGAGATATCTGATTGATAGTATTTCAGATTTATTCCCTGTTGTTGAATATCTTTTAAACTGTCCTGAACCAGATTAAACGCTTTACGCCCGCAAAGAATAAGATTTTTTGCGCCATTTTGAATCATCCACTTAGCGGTTTGAATGCCCAATGCGCCCATTCCACCAGTAATTAAATAACTACAATCCTCCTTGAATAAAGTTTCATCAAGAGATACGTCATCAAAAAATGTCAGAACGACTTTGCCAACATTTTTTCCCTGAGCCATATATCTGAAAGCATTTTGTGATTCACGAATAGGATATGTCTTAAATGGCAAAGGTTTAAAGGTTTTCTGTTTAAGTTGATTTGATAAATCACTCATTGCTTTATGAATGATTTGCGGCTCAGTTTGCATAATTGATAGTAAATCAAAGTAGAAGTAAAAGGCATTTTGATGGTAAGATTTAAATTTTGCATCATCCCAAATATCAATTTTTCCTATTTCAACAAAACGTCCATGAGTGTTAAGCACATCAATACTTTTGTCTATAAACTCTCCCTTTAAGCTATTAAGAACAATATCAACACCATTTCCAGAAGTTAATTCCATAATAGCTTTAGAAAAATCAAGATTTCGAGAGTTCATTACATGTTTAATTCCTTGAGAATTTAAAAAATCCCACTTATTTTTGCTTGCTGTTGCAAATATTTGGGCCTTATATTGTTGGGCTATCTGAACAGCTGCCTGCCCAACTCCTCCTGCTGCTGCATGAATCAAAATACGATCTTCTTGTTTAATTTTTGCCAGATGGATTAAGCCATACCATGCTGTTAAATAAGCTGATGGCAGTGTTGCACATTCTTCATAAGTCATTTTACCTGGCATTGAGCAAATAAAATCTTTTTTTACAGTTACAAAGCTGGCCAGACATCCTGTTGGATGAATTGCCATCACCCGATCACCAACTGACCAATCTTTTACATTTTTGCCAATTCTGACAATCTTACCTGAACACTCAAAGCCAAAGGTGTAATGATTCTCTACTATACCTGATTCAGTATCAAGCATGCCTAATGCAGTTAACACATCTCTAAAATTTAAGCCTGAAGCATAGACTTTTAATTCAACTTCATCATCTTCAGGAGCTTTTCTGTTTAAAGGAGAAATATATAAATTATCTAAAATGCCAGTTTGATTTGTTTTAAGTATTACTGGATGATCTTGCTGTTTCTTAATATTTGTATGGTTCTTTAGGTTGATATTCAATGATTCAAGTCGTGGCGTATAGCTTGTTTGATTTCGAATAGCGATTATATCTTCTAAATCAGGATAGCATAATTCTTTAGAAATGATTTCAGGATTAAAGGGATCATCTGGATCAATATCTATCAATCGACAATGACTTGATGATGTTTCAAGGTTAAATACCTGAGAAAATCCCCAAACAGGTGACTGCAAATAATTATTCGGCTCTAAATTAACTGACTGTGCCCCCTTTGTGATCAACCATAAATTTGACATTGATGATAAGGTTTGCTGTTGAATCATTTGCTGTGAAATATTTAAAATCGATGTCATACAATCTTGAATGTCATTTTGATTTTTAATATCCAGGGGAGAAAAAACAACAATGTCATATGGATCTTTTGCAATATGATCAAATAGCTGATTAAAATCAGATTTACTGTGTGTGTTCATACGTATCGTTTGAGAATCAACTTGTTTAAACGAAGGACCTTTTAAGACCAGTGTTGTCTTTTTATGATCTTTTTTTAAGCGTTCATACAATAATTGGCCGACATCTTCCTGATCTGAAAAAATTATCCACTGTTTAGAGTTATCCAATTGTGATCTAAGGCGATCTTGTTCTGATACAGCAGACCAATTGATTTTGAACATCATGTCGCGAGAAATATTAGCCTGGCTTTGAAAAAGAATTGTTTTTGAAGAAACCTGTTTTGCGCGTAACCCCTTTGTGTATAAAATCGTATGACCATCATCATTTGATAGAGATATATCAAATGAAAAACCTTCTCTGTCTTCAATTCTTGATTTCTTCTGAACAAAGATTTTTAATGGTGATTCTATATCTGGATGCTCTTTGGTGAAAAAAACTAATTTATCAATACTAACTGGCAAGTAAGTATTCGTATCTTGTGGAAGTAAAGAAATTGATGATTGAAAACATGCATCTAACAATACAGGATGTATGTAGTAATCATGAATGTGTGAAATTAAATGATTTGGAAAAATAACATTGGCCTGGGCATTTGCATTATCATAATAAATATGCTCAAGGCTTTGAAAGCTTTTTCCCATTGAAAATCCACGCTCAGCAAAATTTTGATATATTTTATCTTTATCTTTTTTATTCACATTCTGTTTTATAAAAGAAGAATGATCAAGGGGTTCTATAGTTAATTTCTCAGGAGATATTTTGCCTGAAACATGAAGAAGCCATGATTTTGTTTTACTGGATTTGTTTTGGCTAAATATATGAAATTGAATGTTTTCCTTATCTATGCTTTCTTTGGCATTTTTCAGAACAGTTTGCAGAATAAGGGTTTCTGAAAGAACATAAGCATTATGAATAAATATATCTGATATGACGATTGTTTTACTATTCCAAAGAAAACGTCCTGCGGCATTGGCTATTTCAAAAAAAGCGGCTGCAGGAAAAATAATTTTGTCAAATATGCGATGATCCTTTAAATAACCAAAAGTTTTGCTATTAAGGCGAGTTTCAAAAATAATATCCCTGGAATCTGCAATGTCAACTTGATGTCCCAATAATGGATTGATAGATAAACCAGGTGACATATCACGAGATACTGTTTTGATCCAAAATGATTCCCGATCAAATGCATATAATGGCAACCTTACTTTTGAAACAGTATATTGTTTATAATAAGTGTCCCAATCAATATCAGCGCCATTGATATAAGCATTTACAAGATCTTTATGCTCAGGAAAGGGGGCGTTGATTTTATTCATCACATCTGTTTCAACACTATTTGAAAAAACATTTTCAGATGGTATTGCACCAATATAAGAAATTAAAGCCTTTTGTAAGTCATCAATATTTTTTCCAGTGACAGCCAGTCTATGGTTAAAGTGTGAGCGGCAAACAGAGGCTGAATAACAAAGGTCGAGAATGGAAAGTGATTTATTTTGTTCAAAAAGACCAATGTATTTTGCACATAATTCCTTTAGTGATTGTTTTGATTTTGCAGAAACAGGTAGTAAATAATCATCAGGATTTGAGATATCTTCCATAGATTTCTTCTGCAATAAAGGCGCATGATAACCCTCAATAACGACATGAACATTTGTTCCACTTGCACCAAAAGAGCTAATACCTGCACAATTATTGCTTTCAGGCCAGGTCTGTAGTTCTGTTGGAATGGCAAAAGGTAAGTCATTCCATGCAATATCTGGGTTTGGGTCATGAAAATTTAGATGAGGTGGAATGCTTTTATGATAAATAGATAATATAGTTTTAATTAAACCAGCAATTCCCGCAGCAGCTTCAAGATGTCCAATATTTGTTTTTATTGAACCAATCCATAATGGATTTAAGCGGTTTTCCTTCCCAAACACTTCCCCTAAGGCATTGATTTCAATGGGATCGCCAAGTGGTGTAGCTGTCCCATGGGCTTCAATGTAGCCAACCTGCTCAGAAGAAACCCCTGCATTTGTCAATGCCTGAGAAACAACCTTTTTTTGTGCCTGAATACTGGGAACTGTAAAGCCAGCAACAGGGCCATCCTGATTGGTTGCCGATCCTCTAATGACAGAATAAATATGATCCTTATCATTGATTGCATCTGACAAACGTTTTAATATTAGCATTCCAGAACCTTCACCACGTACATAACCATTTGCAGATGCATCAAAGGTTTTGCATTTACCATCTGGAGATAACATATTTGCTTTACAAAAATTGATGGACAATTCAGGTGACAATATCAGGCCAACACCACCAGCAAGGGCCATGTTGCATTCATTTTGACGTAAACTATTGCAAGCCAGATGAACAGAAATTAAGGATGAAGAACATGCTGTATCAACAGCCATTGATGGCCCAGACAATCCTAGTACATATGATAATCGCCCTGCAGCCATAGATAAGGCATTGCCTGTGCCAAAATAGGCATTGATAGCATTAGAATCGCCAACATGCATTAAGGCATAATCAAATGTGCTGATCCCAATAAAAACTCCTGTTTCAGAGCCTTTAAGCTTTTTGGGAACAATATTTGCGTTTTCCAGGGCCTCCCAGGTAACTTCAAGTAATAGCCGATGTTGAGGGTCTAAATCTATAGCCTCACGCGGTGTAATGCCAAAGAAGTGGGCATCAAATTGATCAATTTCAGATAAAAATGCGCCATGTCGTGTATACATTTTTCCTGGTGCGGTGGTATCAGGGTCATAATATTCTGAAATATCCCATCTATCAGGAGGCACTTCAACAATCGTATCTGTCCCTTTGGATAACATTGACCAGAATGATTCAGGATCATTAGCCCCGCCTGGAAATCGACAGCCAATGCCAACAACAGCGATTGGTTCATAAGGATTTTCAGCTTGTAAGGATTCATATTTTTTATTTTTCTCATTAGATTTAGTGATAATTTGAGAGGTTTTACTGATTTGTAAATTCTTTTTCAAATGCTCATTTTGAATATAAATTGCAATATCTTCAATTGTCGGATAATTGAAAATCAAGGTTGATTGTAAGCTAAGGCCTAAACTTTCCTCAATTCGATTTTTAAGCTCCACAGCCATTAAAGAATCTATACCCAGATCAAACAATCCCATTTCTTTATCAATGTCTTCATCTGTTGTAAGACCAATAATCTTTTGCACCAATGATTTTATGTAATTGATTAATATGAGTCTTACTTCATCTTCTGATTTATTTTGAAGTTTTTTTATTAAAGGCAATGTATGAATCGTTTTTTTATCATGAAGTTCTTTTTCTTTTGGTTTGAACTCATTGTAAAAATTAGATAATTTTTTATTTTCATGAAAATATTTATCCCATTCAACAGGCATAACAGCTATTTGAGGTATTGAAAGGCTGCACAGTTTGGGAAAAATGTCTAATCCCTCATAAATTGAAATATGGCCCACTCCTTTTTTATTCCATTGATCTTGATTTTTAGAATCAAGTCTTGAAGCCATTCCAATTTCTCCCCATGCCCCCCAATTAATGCTAACAGCAGAAAGACCTGAATTGTTTCGATAATGAGCAAGGGCATCCATAAATGAATTGGCTGCAGCATAGTTGCTTTGACCTGGTGAGCCGATGAGTGATGCTATAGAAGAAAAACAAATAAAAAAATCAAGATTCAAATCTTTCGTGTGTTGATGAAGTAACCAGCTACCCTTTACTTTTGGCGCCATTACTTTATGAAAATCTTCTCTGGTTTGTCTGAGTAAAAAGCCATCTTTTAATGAACCTGCTGCATGAATAATTCCGCCAAGAGGTGGCATTTCAGCCTTAAGTTGTGTAAATAAATGATTCACTTCAGTGGTGTTAGAAATGTCAGCCCTGTATATTGAAACTTGAACATTGGATTTAGTCATTTGTTTAACCATATATTCTGCTTCTTCAGAAGGATGACTTCGTCCAATTAAAGCCAGATGTTTTACTCCTTTTGATATTAGCCATTTTGCAAAGGTTAAACCCAGGGCTCCTAAGCCACCTGTAATGAGATATGTTTTGTCTGGTTCATAATTAAATTGTTGAGTTTTTAATTGATATGATTTTAATCTGGCTTTATATCTTTTATTATTGCGCCATACGATTCGATCTTCTTCATCTGAATTAAGAATTTCATCAAATAATACCTTTGCATGATCTGTTTTATTTGAATAATCCAAATCCAATGAAATAATTTTACATTCAGGAAATTCCAATGAAAGAACATTTGTTAAACCAATAATTGATGACTGTGCCAGAGACAGCTCATGATTATCCTCATTTATTGAACAAGCACCTTGTGTCACAATCCATAAATCAGGCAACTTTGTCTGGATATTTTTACTTATGGCTTTTATTATTTCAGTTAGATGAATACATCCTTCCAGGGTATCTTCATAAAGAGAGTTTTCATTATTTACTAAATCAACAGCTTTTAAATACACTATTTCTGTCTGATCAGAATGAGTTAATAAAGAAGTCCAATTAATATTTGTAAAATCATTTGTTTCAATAAGCTGATGATTCAGATTGTTTGTTTTCATCAGATTGGATAATGACAAAGCAATACCTTTATGATCTCCAATAATCAGCCATTTCTTATTGTTGTTATTTGATGATATTTCAAGAGAACGCTCTTGTTGACTCAATGAACGATCATAAATCCAGGATTGTTCATATAAAGAATTATTAATATTTGTTGTGCCATGGGGTTGATCAGATTTTTGTTTACTTAACAATTGTTTATCCAAAACTCTTGCTGTAAAAGCTTTAAACTCAGCAATAACATTTCCAGTATCATCAAAAAGAATCATATCACCTGTGATACTTTTACCTGAGTCTTCACTGCTTATGAAAGTGGTATGACACCAAAGTTGATTGTCATAATTCAAAACACCATAAAAAATGAATTGATCAATGGAAAATGGAACAAAAACCTGTTCTTTTATTTTACTTTGATTTAAAAACTGATGCCCCTGTGCACAAAAAAATTGAATACATGAATCTATTAATCCAGGGTAAAGCTGATAATCTTCAAATGGAATATCAACAACTGGTTGAACAAGGCGGTATAAAGCCTCCTTATCCTTAAACCAGACCTTATCAATCCATTGAAAAGAAGGACCCTGATAATGACCCTCATCAGCTATTGAAGCATAGAACTTCTTTTTGTCTGTTTCTGGTTGGTCTTCACTTAATTCAATATATTGTTTATAATTGATTGATTTTTTTGATTGCTTGTTATCAGTAATATATTTGCCAGAAGCAAAAATGTCCCAACTCTTTTGCTTCTGATTGTTATCTGAACTTAAAATTTTGAAATCATAATTGTTTTGTTTAGGAGAAAAAAGTAATTGAACATCACGCCTGCCATGATCTGGTATAACCAAAGCCTTATGTACCAATATATCCTGAATAATGCATGTATCATTATCAAAATAATCTTTTGCAGATTGAATAATCATAGAAATATGGGAAGCACAGGGAACAATAATGGAGCCAAAAATTCGATGATCAGGAATATAAACTGGATAATGCTTACTCATTTGTAAGGAATACCGAATCTCGTTTGATAAAGGCAATGGTAGGCAATTTCCTAATAAATTATTGTTCTGATGTATGTTGTCTTCTTTGTCTGGTACGATCCAGTATTTTTTATGCTGAAAAGGATAAGATGGCAGCTTGATTAAAGAATATTGATAATCCCTTTCAAATTCATGCCAATTGACATTCACACCTTTTGTATACAGCTTTGCAATACTTCTTGTTACTATCTGCCAATCAGGAATATCAGGTGTTATACCAGTGAGCCAGTTTTTATTGTTTTGATCAGAAAGTGTAGATAATTGATTTGGTATGGATGACTTTGGACAGACTTCGATGATAACTGGTCTTTTCATTGATTTCAATACAGTTGAGTGTTGAAAATCCAAATCTGTATGATTTAACCTGTTTATCCAATATTGTGGATTTATTATTTCTTTTGATGCTATTTCTCCTGAATCTGGACAAATCATAAGCATTTTTGGAGATAAAAAAGAAATTTCATTTGCCAGAGATAAATATTCATCAACAGATTGTTTTGAAAGGAAAGATAAAAGTTTTAGGCCATTATCTAAAGTAAATACTTCAGATAAACAGGCAGCGGTAAACTCTCCTACACCAAAGCCGATAAGTGCTTCTGGAATAATACCCCACTTGATATATAAAGATGATAGGGCATATTCAATAGAAAATGTTGCTGGTATTAAAAAATCATTTTTAACAAATGTGTTCTGTTCTGAATACAGTATTTCAATTAGTGATTGCTTCCAATAATCTTTCAAAATTGTATTGCATTTATCTATTGTTGATGCAAAAGTCGGGTTGGTTTCATACAATTGACGTCCCATACCATGAAACGCATTATATTCATTAGAAAAATAAAATATTATTTCTGGCGCATTTGTTTGAAAACCTGAAAAGATGGATTGTTGATGAGTGGTATGATTAAATGATCTTAGTTTGTGGCTTAAATCTTCTTTTGATTGTGCAACAATACTCATACGATGAGAAAAATGAGTTCGTCCAGTATTTGCTGTTGCACAAAAATCATTGAACTTTACATTAGAATTCTTATCTAAATAGTTAGAATATTGTTTGATTTGCCCATTTAATGCTGATTTGCTTTTTGCAGATATGTTTAAAATATTTAATGGGCGTTTGAAATTGTTTTTTGATTTATTAGAAACAGGTAAATGGGGGACTTCTTCAAGAATGACATGAGCATTGGTTCCTGAAAAACCAAAAGAACTGACACCCGCAATTCTTTTTCCATTAATTGGTTTCCATTCATAGTTTTTTGTAGGAACTTTGATAGAAATATTATCCCAGGGAATATGTGAACTTGGTGTAATAAAGTTAAGATGAGATGGAATTATTTTATTTTGTATAGAAAGAGCAACTTTAATCAAGCCTGCGATTCCTGCTGCTGCTTCAAGATGTCCAATATTTGTTTTAACAGATCCAACCAGTAAAGATTCATCACGATTTCTTTTTCCAAAAGTGTTTGCAATTGCACCAATTTCAATTGGATCACCAAGTGATGTTCCAGTACCATGAGCTTCAATATAGCTGACTTGATCTGATAATACGCCACAGCTATTCATCGCATTTTTGATAACTTTTTCTTGTGAAGGGCCATTGGGTACAGTCAGACCACCGCTTGCACCATCTTGATTAACAGCAGAGCCTCGAATAAGTGCAATAATGTTGTCTCCATTTGAAATGGCATCAGATAATCTCTTAAGAATAACAACTCCACAGCCTTCACCCCGAACATATCCATTGGCCCGATCATCAAAGGTTTTACACTTTCCATCAGGTGCTAACATTCTGGCTTTTGAAAAATTGATATAAAAATCAGGGGAAGCAATTAAGCTTACACCACCTGCAAGGGCCATGTTACATTCGAGTTTTCGTAAGCTTTGGCAGGCAAGATGTATAGATACCAGAGAAGAAGAACAGGCAGTATCTACAGACATGGCAGGCCCTTTTAAACCTAGCGCATATGATAATCGTCCTGCTGCAACACTGAGTACTGCACCACTTGTGAAATAGGCATCAATTTCATTTCGACTCTGCATTCTGGATCTTAATAAAGCATAGTCAAATGTACTGATACCAACAAATACTCCTGTTAAAATTTCTTTTAATTTATTCTGAGAAATATTGGCAGATTCTAAAGCCTCCCATGCAACTTCCATGAGAATGCGTTGTTGTGGGTCCATGTTAATTGCTTCACGAGGAGTAATTTCAAAAAATGTTGCATCAAAGTCTTCAACAGATGAAATAAATGCGCCATGCCTTGCATTCATTTTACCTTTTACATCAGGATCGGGATCATAATAATCAGATAAATTAAATCGACTGTCAGGAATTTCTGTTACAGCATCTCTTCCCTGTTTTAATAAGTCCCAATAAAGCTCAGGTGTATCAGATTGTCCTGGGAATCGACATCCAATACCAATAATTGCAATAGGTTCTGCATTGGCAATTTGAACAGTTTGTCTGGCCTGTTTCGCTGCAAATGAAAGTTTAAGCGTTGAAAGGTCTGATAGCTTTAGCTTGTTCGTCATATTAAAATATCCTTACTGTTTCTTCACGAACCTTAGATAAGAGCATAATAATGGTTGGGATGGTTTTGTCATAATTGGGACCATTTTCATAAATAATCGTGCTGCCAATCCAAATGGGTAAACCCACACCCAGGGCACCTGTTAAGGTAAATAATGTCATTCCTGAAGACAAAAAAATTTCAACCCCTGTCAACCATCCTGTTAACATGGTCACAATTCGCCATCCATATACATCAAGAAGGGATAATCCAGCAAAACCGAGTATTCCTCCAGCTGAAACCATAACAAGACTGACAACAATACCCTTCGCAACAATCGTATCCATGACTTCTTTTGTAACTCTTTGTTTGATCAACACCTTTTTATTTACTTTTTGCAATAGATCTGCTTCTATCATTTCATTAATTTCATCTATGATTTTTCTTTTTTGCCAGCTTTTTAAAGAAGCCCACCATTTTCTTGATCGCTCTTCAAATAATTTAATAATTTCTTCTTCAATTTCTTCTTCAGTATGATTATCATCAAGCTTATATATTGTTTTATTTCCCTGTAATTTGTTTGCTACATTAATGAGTATTTGCTTATATGGATATTCATGTTCAAGTCGGAATGCATTAACAAAAGAATGACTTGCTGTGTTTCTTAATGTTTTACTTATCAGATTAACTAATTGAGAATATTCCATTTTTTCTTTTACAAGCTTTGGTTTTCTTAAGCCTTTTATAAGGATGTATTCTAGTTCTTCATAATCAAGCTTGTTTAATAAGTAAAATAATCTGTCTTGTTTTGGCATGTTTTATATTCCAATTAATTTTGTTTTTATCTGACTGGGTGCAACACAAAAAAGTTGTATTTTTTAGCCCCGAGTTCGTGTAGGGGCGAACCTTGTGTTCGCCCTCGAACAATTGTTCGCTTACGAATTTAGTTCGAGGGCGAACACAAGGTTCGCCCCTACACTGGCTTTGGTATTATTAAATTTTGCGAGTTCGCCTTAGCCTGACGGCTATGTGTTACCCCCTGGTCAACTCAGCTAAAACATCATCATCAGACATATCTGTTAAACTATCAAAGACTTCATTTATGTTATCAAAATCAGCATCCTCAAAACCAACATCCTTAAAATCAGTTTCATTTGATTCAATACGCGTTTCATTTTTTATATATTCATCACCAAAATCCAGAAAACTATTAAGTAAATAATTTGTCAGCAATTCAACAGAAGGATAATCAATCAGTAAAGTGGCTGGTAAATCACAACCTAAATCAGATTGTAATATGTCTTTGAATTCAATTGTCATTAAAGAATCAAAACCCATATCAAATATAGGTTTGTTAATGTCTATGAGATTGGAATCCTCAGATTTTAATATTTCAGTAATTCTAAATTGAATATGATTCAATATTTTGACTCGCCGCGCTGCAACAGGTAATTCTTTAAGCTCATTTAATATTTTACTTGTTTTTTCCTCTTTAAATGATTGCACCTTTTGTTGAAATACATTGCTCAATAGTCCAGGGATAGATGATTTATCAAAATATTTATGTGGAAAGTCATGTTTATTTGTCAGTAAAACAATAATCTGAGGTGTTTTACTTCTCATTAGATGGGTAAAAATATCCAATCCAAACTCAGGCTGAATTGTTTCTAAACCAATTCTATTCCATCTTGTTTCGCCAACATTTGCAGCCATACCTGATTCTGCCCAGGGGCCCCAATTAATACTTAAGCCAGGAAGACCTATTGAATGACGATAGTGCATCAGTGTATCCATAAATGAATTGGCGGCTGCATAATTGCTCTGGCCCCATGATCCAATAACTGAAGATATTGATGAAAAACAAATAAAAAAATCAAGCTCCAAATCTTTTGTCAAAACATGAAAGTTCCATGAACCATCAATCTTTGGTGGCATAACCTTTTCAAAATTTAATGGGTCTTGTTTTAAAATACTGGCATCTTCTATTATTCCTGCACAATGAATGACACCTTTTAATGGCAGTTTGTTTGTATTTATATTATTGACTATCTTTTGCATCTCAGAAAAGTTAGAAACATCAGCCTTTATATCGTAACATTGAATTTCTTTTTCTTTATGAAATGAATCAAGTAATAATTTATTCGTGTCATTCAATCCATTTCTAGAAATCATAAATATATTCCGACAACCGCAAGAAATCAGTTGTTTAACAATTTGAATGCCTAATGCGCCATTAGCACCAGTTATAATATAACTTGCAAAGGCATTGGGGATATCCCTTAATGTATCTTTTTTATATTGAAAGGGTTTTATTCTAGGCACATAAAATTGACTGTTATATAGCGCAATTTGATTTTCATTATGAAAGCCCTGTGCTGCTGATAATAATAAACGAATGGTGTCATCAGAATTTTTTATTTCACTAAAATCAATATCAATACACGCACATTCAAGTTCAGGATGTTCTATATTAATAACGCGTGAAAGTCCCAAAACTGTTGATTGTTTTATATTACATGAATTCGAAGATAACGCCTGATTTACATTGTTTGTTATCAAAGAAAGTCTTGGAGAGTGCTTCCATCTGGCATGAAACAATGCCTGAATTAAATAAATAATATCGATACATGCATTACATTCTTGTTGAAAATCTGGCATGTCTAAACTCCAAAAATGGAGTATTTTATCTGCTGGTTGTAATGTTTCAAAAAGATTTTTGTAATGACTCAATAAATAGGGATCAATCAAAAAACTATCTGATTCAACTCTTTGATAAGATTGCCCAGCTTGAATAATTGTATATGTATGCCCTTGATCTTTTAGCCTTTTTGCAGCATTTAATCCAATGCCATTTTTATCTGCAAAGATTAGCCAATGGGATTTTGTAAAAGATTCTGAGCTAATACCAGGTGGTTGAACATGAATCCATTCAATGTCGTAAACGCCTGTATTTTCATTTATATTCAGGTCTTTAAATAGAAGCGCCTGATTCGCTCTACGAAATTCAAAACCAATCACTTCAGTGTATAATGTTCCATTATCACTAAATAAGTATAAATCCTGATTTGCATTATTGTTGTTTTTATCAATTGTGCCATGACACCATAAGTGTTGTTCTTTATGGGGTGAGTCAAAAAATCTTAATTTTTTTATACTAAATGGAACATAAATATAATCCTGTAATGAAATATCTTTTATTGAGTGATCCCAGTAATTGTTTAGCAACTGAAAACAAGAGTCCATCAAACCTGGATGTAATAAATAATTATTGGCAATTATATTTTCATCAGGATTCATTAATTGGCAAATGGCTTGTTTTTCATCTAACCAAAATCGCTTTGCCCACTGAAAAGAATTAATAATATCATATGGTGTAGAATTAAGTTCTTTATAGAAGTCATCACCAGAAAGCTCTTTATTACAGTTTTTCTTAACAAATTTAAAATTCTTAAACACATTATTAAAAATATCTAATTGATGATCATCAAGAGAACTGATTTTTCCAGTCATATGTTTGATCCAGGATGAAGTATCTTCTTTTGCTTCTATATTGCAACTTACAAGGTGAAATGAATAGTTTTTATCATCAGTTTTAGAAAAAATAATTTGAATTTGTCTTTCTTCTTTTTCTACAATAAGCAAAGGTTTTATAAAAAAAACATCTGTAAGCTCACAGCTATTATTTTCAAACTCTTGGATAAAGGCTGTAATTACCATTGCAATATGAGATGCTGCTGGAAGGATATTTATACCATAAACACGATGGTCAGATACATAAGATGGTTTATCTTCATTTATGGTGGTTTCAAATCTAATTTCATCTGAAAATGGCAGGGATAATCGTTTTCCTATCAATGAATGAATAGATTTCTCTTGTTGTGGTGTGTCATATATTTCTGCTTGATTTGTTTCTGTCCAATATCGTTTTTTTTCAAATGCATATGTTGGTAAAGAAACCTTTTTACCAGGATAATCTTTATAATAATCTGTCCAGTTAATATTAAATCCTTCTACATATAGCGCTGCTGTTTTATATGCTGATTCAATATCTATTTGTTGTTCTTCATTATTTGTTTTTGACATTCTTCCATAAAATATACGATCATCGCTTGTTGCAGGGTTAAAAAGTCTTAATTTTTTCAGAAGATCATCAAAACTTTTAATAATTATTGCCAGTCTATATTCAAAGTGCTTACGCCCAGTATTTACAGTAAAACATATATCACTGATCGATAAATTTTGATGATCTGATAAAAATAAAAAATATCGTCTCGTTAACTCAATTAGTGCTTTTTCGGATTTTGCTGAAAGTGTAAAAACATAGTCTGTATTTATATGGGTTAGTTCCTTTTGAGATTTTATTTCTTCAGAATATGATTCAAGAACAATATGAGCATTTATTCCGCTCATGCCGAATGCGCTAACACCTGCGAGTCGTTTTTTATTCGATGGCCAGGGCATCCCCTCTGAACAAACATTTATATTAACATTATTCCAATCAATATGTGGATTTGGGTTTTGAAAATGTAAATGTGGCGGAATGAAGCCTTTTTTAAGACTAAGAACAGTTTTTATAAAACCAGCAACGCCTGCTGCTGCCTCAAGATGACCGATATTTGTTTTAACTGAGCCTACAATTAATGGATTATTTTCACCTCTGTTCTTACATATCGCAGCAGAAAGTGCATTTATTTCAATGGGGTCTCCCAGGGATGTGCCTGTTCCATGTGCCTCAACATAAAAAAGATCTTCAGGATTAACGCTTGATTTTGACAAAGCTTTTTGAATAACCTTCTCCTGGGCAATCTCACTTGGAACAGTAAGCCCACTGCCTGCGCCATCATGATTCACAGCAGAGCCCCGGATAACAGCCATAATGTTATCCTTATTTTTTAAAGCATCAGATAATCTTTTTAAAACAATTATGCCGCATCCTTCACCACGACCAAAACCATTTGCAGAGGCATCAAAGGTTTTACATTTTCCATCTGGAGAAACTGATCTTGACATAGAAAGGAACAGGCTAACTTCAGGTGTCATAATAAGATGAACACCTCCAGCTATTGCCATATCACTTTCTTTAGATTGTAAGCTTTCACATGCAAGGTGAATGGCGGTTAAAGATGATGAGCATGCGGTATCAATGGCCATTGCTGGTCCTTGTAAGCCTAAAATATATGATATTCTTCCAGGTCCAAAAGATGCAAGATTACCAGTTCCAGAATAAACGCTTATATGATCCGGGTTATTTTTGTTCATTTCAAGGCGGCCATAATCATTTTGACCAACGCCTATGAAAACACCTGTATTGCTATTTTTTATTTTCTGAAGATCACATGCTGCATTTTCTAGAGCTTCCCAGGTAACTTCAAGTAAAATACGCTGTTGAGGGTCCATACATGCAGCTTCTCTAGGAGAAATACCAAAAAAATTTGAATCAAACTGATCAATGTTATCGATAAAAGCACCAGATTTAAAAGAAATTTTTCCCTGTGTTGCAGGTTCATTATGATAATATGAATCAATTGAAAAACGATCTTTTGGAATTTCAGAGATATGATTCACACCATTTAATAATAAATTCCAAAATAAGTCTTTATTATCCGCCCCTCCTGGAAATCTACACCCAATACCGATTACAGCAATAGGGTCATCAATTTCTTCCCTTTGAAAGGATTTTTCATTGGCTGAAATTTTTGTTTGATTTGATTTTATGTCAGGTAAATGATTTTTAACAAGGTATTCAGAAAGTTCATCAATGGTTGGATATTTAAATGTTATTGTTGCTGGAAGTGAACATTGTAATTGACTTTGAAGGCGATTGCGTAACTCAATTGATGTAAGAGAATCCATGCCCATCTGAAAAAAACCTTGTTGGTAATCTAAGTCATATTGGTTATTAAAACCCAATATTTCAGCAATTTGAGATCGAACATGCGCTTTTATAATGGATTTACGTTTATCTGGTGAAGAAAATGACAAATTATTCAATAATTGTTCAGGAAACTCTTCTTGTTTGGTATTTTTATGGGTCAGATCTGAAAAAAATGAACTTCCTGAATCTAAAGAAGAATTGCGATGAAAAGTATTCCAATCGACATCTAAAACACCAACCTGATTTATTGACTGAGGTAATAATTGCGCCAATGCTTCAATTGCATTTTCAGGATCAATTGTTCGAATACCTTGAGATTGCCATCTATATTCATATTTGTTAGCTTCAACATCTGTTATTCCAGTCCTGGTCCATGGTCCCCAATTAATACTCATTGCTGGCATTTTATTTATACGTCTAAAGTACGTAAGGCTGTCCAAAAATGCATTTGCAGCAGTATAACTACTTAAACCTGACGCTCCAATCATAGAAACAATAGAAGAAAACATTACAAAAAAATCCAGATCTAAATCTTTTGTAAGATAGTGTAAATTCCATGTTCCAATGACTTTTGCTTGAAATACTAACTTAAAATGATTCCAGTTTTGACTTGCAATTACCCCACTTCCAAAAATACCTGCACAATGTATAATACCTTTTAATTGAGGCATATCTTGTTTTATTGTTTTTATTACATTTTTTAATTCTGAAATATTGCCAATATCTACATTAATGACAGAAACTTTTGCTCCTTTATTATTCAAATTTTCAATAATATTATTTGCATATTCACCAGGTTTATTTCTTCCTAAAAGTACTATGTTTCCTGCACCATTATCAGCAAGCCATTGAGCGACGATTAAACCAATACTTCCAAGCCCACCTGTAATTAAATATGTGGTTTTGCTTTTGAATTGAATTAAAGGTTTGTTTTCAATTGTCGAGCACTTTGACAGTCTGGCAACATATCTTTTTTCTCCTCGAAATGCTACAATTGGCTCAATATCCTGGTTATTCAAATAGTCAAAAAGAAGGGCTGAAATCTGTTTATTGCTTATATTTTCAATATCAACAAGTTTACAATTAAATTCAGGATGTTCCAACTGGATGACTCTTCCAAGTCCCCACAATGGAGCACCTATTACATTCACTGATGTTTGTTCATTTGATACATATTGACAATCATTTGTAATAAGCCATAAGTTTGGAGGAGTTTTAAAATCTTTTTTTGATAAAGCCTGAACCAGATATAATAGACTTCCACAACTTGATAACAATTGATTGTTAATATTAGAAGTAATCAGTTCATCTTCCAGCTTATCAAGACTCCATAAATATAAAATACCTGCTATGGGTTGAGATATTTCATTCAACAGTTTAAAATAATCCTGGGGATTTGATGAATCAATATTAATTTTGTTTTCATCAATTGTATCAAAAGAACTGGATGTAAAAATAAGTTTAAAAGGCCTGTTATTTGATTCAAAATGTCTTGATAATTTTTCACCAATTCCATTAGAATCAGCAAAAATTAACCACATGGGTGTATCATCAGTTTTTTGAACTTCCTGTTTCTGTGCAATGATTACTGCTTGCGGGAATAATGCATTTTCTTCCTTTTCAGGCTGAATTGAAGATATCTGTTGAAAACCATTTTCATTTAATAAGTTTTTCCACATTGGAATTGTCAGTAATGGATGAGATTTTCTTACAGGATCGTCAGTAAAAAGCCACCAGCCATCTAACATGCCAAAAATTAAATCAACCCATCGCCTTTTATGAGTACCTTCAATTAAAACAAGTATTCCACCTGGTGCCAGTAACTTTGAGACATTACTGATAGTTTGATTCATATCTTTCGTTGCATGTAATACATTGGCCGCGACAATAATGTGAAATGAATTTGGCCTGTATCCCTGTTGTTCGGGGGAGTTTTCAATATCTAAGGTTTGAAAACGCAAAAAAGGATATTGTTTGAATCGTTCTTTTGCTTTATTTGTAAATAAAGGGGAAACATCGGAAAATACATATTTTGTCTGGCTTACTGGCAAATCTGGGAGAATATGTGATGTGGTTCCACCTGTTCCTGCACCTATTTCAAGAATATTTAATTCCTGATCATCAGTTATTTGCGCAATGGCTGCTGCAATGGCTTGACTTGCCAGTAAATTTACAGGGCCAAAAGCAGGAGAATCTTCGTAAAGAATTGTTGCTGAGCTTGTATCTGCCTCTGGAAAAAGTAAATGAATTGGGTCAATTGACCCTGTTAAAACGTTTGAAAGTGATGCACCACAGCGATCCAAAATTTCAAAAACAATCTTTGCATCAGGATATTTACTTGCCAGTTCTTTGGATATTACTGATGGAGATTCAAAAGTCGGCTTTGAAACAAAACGAAATCCTGTTTGATTTAGCTCAATGATATGTTCCTCTTCAAGCATTTTCAGTAAATGATTGAACATTTTATATTGATTCGATGAAAGCCTGTATTTTGACGAATAATCATTTTCATTGATCATGCTTCCTGAATCAAGGGAAATGCCCATTTCTTTTAATGAATTCAGGACGTAAAATATGCTTAATGATTCAACCTCAGTTAACAGATCCTTATATATTTTTGTTTTTGAAGATATTGTGCTGATCAGTTTTTTGTGAATATCTTGGGGTTCAGGAAAACGTATTATACCATTTTTAAAATGAATATTTTTTATTTGCCAATTGATTTGATAAAACCAGTCTGGTAGATCTTTAGACTTATTTTTATCTTTTGGTTGTAATATCTGTTTTTTTTCATTTGTCTTAAACCAATAAGAATTCCTTTGAAATGGATAGTTTGGAAGCGTAACATAATTGAGAGATTCGTTTTGATATAAAGAATTCCAATTAACAGAAGCACCCAGAACATAAAGATTGCCAAGAGTTCTGAATAATTGAGTCCAGTCAGAGATTCCCATTGAAAGACTGGGCAGCCATTTATATTCAGGATGATTATCGATTCTTCGCGCCATTCCTGTAAGAACAGGTTTTGGACCTACTTCTAAAAATGTTTTATAATCCAATTCAAATAATGTATGAATGGATTTTGAAAATTGTACTGGATTTCTGACATGCTTAACCCAATAGTCTGCTTCAGTAATCTCGCTTGTGGCCAGCCGACCATGTACATTTGTTATAAAAGGAATGTCAGGCGATGAATAATTGATCGTGTCTGCAATATTTTTAAATGGCGTTAGCATTGGGTCCATAAGAGG
>Ga0272440_1001331_pt1 | contig 20312 bp, 13 predicted proteins | sample SSMMMBAug17_FD_192440 | JGI IMG/M metagenome (GOLD analysis project Ga0272440, IMG submission 192440) | Marine sediment archaeal communities from Little Sippewissett salt marsh, Falmouth, MA, United States - SSM-MMB-Aug17 | ecosystem: Environmental > Aquatic > Marine > Wetlands > Sediment ...
AATCCTGCCAATAAACATCTGTTGATTAGATTATTACCATATCTTATTGTATGTATCTTTCTCATTACAAGCTGTTATTACTACATGGGCCTAAAATCGTCATATATAAAAGGAAGTTTTGAAAGCCAGGTTGAATATAAGACACTAGACAATTATAGCAATTATTTAAACAACATACAAACATTACTGATTAAAATACTGAACATGCCCAGTTCATCAAAGCGAGATATCATTTTTCAAGAACTGGAAGAAACAATAAATGAATGGAAAGATGATAATTCAATTGCTCTGATTCAACCCTTAAAAAAATTTGTCACAGATACTGAGATCTTAAAAAGGGAAATAGATAATTCTTTTTCAGAGATTATAAATGATAATAGAAGAAAAGCCGAAACACTTGAACGAATAGCGACGCTTAAGAATGAAATAGAAAATGATATTAACAATGTCAAATCAATTGTTTCAAATCTTCCTCAAAGTATATCAGAACTGAATATTAATTATTTTAGAGAGATTGAAAAAGCCTTAATCAAGACGTTTTTAAATAATCAAATCCAAAATCAAACATCATCCAAAGCATTAAAACAAAATATTTCTCAATTTAATACCTTGTTGAAGAATAACATAGAATTAATTCAGAATATTTTTAACTGCCGAATATATGTTCAATCCATAAAGGATTTTATTCTTTCAGTTGAATATTCGAAAAATGCTTCCAATATTAATACAATAAAAAATAATATTGATGCGTTATTTAATAATATCCAAATGGTTTTAAACCAATTTGATCATCAAAAAAAATTAAATGTTTTAAGAGATAAATTAAGAACCTGCAAGGATTTGATCAATCAACTAATTGATTACAAAATTAGTAAAATTGAATCTGGTAGTTACGTAGAAACTGAACAAGATCCAAAAATGCTTAGCTTGAAAAATAAAGTGCTTTCAAATATCGAATTAATGACATATCAGCTAAAACAATATAAAGATATTGTTGAACAACAGGAAAGGAACGATCTGTCAACGCAGATCAAGCAATTTATTCATTTGATGGATACTTCAACTGTTGATGATCATCTAAATGAAATAAGGAGCAACCTTAATCACGCCCATTCTTTATATCATATTCAAAACTTAGTTTATGAATTGATTATAAAAATGAACCTTCTATTAACGCCAAACAGCAAAAATGTATCATTATTAACTGAAAAAGAAATTCGTCCGCTTTATAATAATCTAAAAAAAGCAATTGCGCATTCTCGTTCATTAAGAAAACTATTCTCAAAATCGAATTATTATAATCTGATGAAAGAAATTAATCTTATTATTCAAAAAATTGAAGAATTATCTCGCATTAAAACTGAACTAGAAAGCATTCAGAAGAAATTAAATTTTGAAGTTAAGAATAAGGAATATGTGATAACAAATGCATATATCAGTTCAAATCAATCACTGATTAAAATATTACAGTCAATACAAGCTATCGAAAAAAAGATATTTGTCTATCAGTCAAGGATTAAGGAACAAAATATTGAACAGTTAAATCAAAACGCTCATCAAATGATTATATGGATCGTTATCTTTTCGATTCTTTTAATATCTTCATTATTATTAAGATATTATTTTCAAAAAAGAGATTTTGTAATGCAAGCTGATTCTAAAGATGCAGGTGTACGATTAAAAGTTTCTGTTCAGCGAAAATTGATATTCAGCGCCATATTTTTATTAATCATTTCACTAAGTTTTAATGCATTACTTACATTAGGGTCATTAGAAAAACTTTATGTTGAATCAACTGTATCACAATATCAAATAATTGGTACTGATTTGCAGCGAAACATCGATCGATCATTACGTTATGGAAAAAGAATTGAAAAATTCGTCAGGATAGACAAAATTCTTTCTGAGACCCAGTATAGTTTAACAAAAAAATATTTTAAGGATCAGACGCAATGGCAGGATATTGATCTTAATGTTTCAATTTCACTGCCAGATTGGAATACGATTTATAGTACAAATAAAGATTTTATTGGCAAACAAATACCTCAACGGGCTCAAGTTAACTATTCAGATCTAATAAAAGATCATGATACAAAAAATTTATCCAATTGGACCAGGTACAAAGACAGGTATTACATTACACTACCTGTTAAAGGTGGAGAAAACAAAGATTGGGCTGGAACAATTATAATTGATTTTAATGACACGCAAATCAAGACCTTTCTCCAAGAGATTTTTGTGAACAACATGAAAATGATAGCTGGTATTTTAGTACTTGGATCAATTTTTCTTATTATCAGCATATACTTTATTATTAATAGATCAACAAACAAATTACCCAAAATTTTGATTTCTATCGTAATGTTATTAATTATTGGGGTGTCACAGGCAGTTTTTTCATTAATTAATTCCTCTGAATTTAAGAAATTCTATCTTCAAATCAATATACAAAAAGCAGAAATTATGACAACAATGTTAAAGGAGGATATTGATTATCTGTTAAGTAAAGGCGTCAAAATTCATAAACTTGTTAAAATGGAAAATTTGCTGAAAGAAGTAATTGATGTATCCCCAGAATTAAAAGATATAAGCATATATGATTCAAATAATAAACTTCTTCATCTTGCCAATAAAGATCATGCGATTGATTTCATAAGATCCAATCAAGCATTTACTGAAACAGATCTATCGCATTCTAAAATTGATCCTAAATTCCAGCTGAAGAAAAAACTGATTCAAATTTCCAAAGATGATGATTCCTCTCAATCAATTTTTAAAGGAACAATTCTAACGAATATTTCAAAAGAGGCTTTATTTAATAAAATATTTGAAATCAGGTTTGATTCTGCCACTGTTTTGGTTATTTCATTTTTGTTTATGGTGGAGCTGTTAATTATGATTTTTCGTATTATTCGAAGCTCCTCGAACATAGATGGCGCAAAAACAAAGATTGAATTTTCAGATATCAGACCGGTGATGTTTATATTCTTTTTCTCATTTGATTTATGCATTTCATTTTTACCCCTATATATGGAGCAGCTTTATATACCGATGTTTGGACTATCCAAAGATATTGTACTGAGTTTGCCCATTTCTGGTGAAATGTTTTTTGCAGGCATTACCGCAATCATCGTAGGCTGGCTTTTAGATCGCGTCAATTGGCATCTGCCTTTTATATATGGCTTAATCATATGTAGTATTGGTTCTTTTTATTCATGGTTATCTCCTGATGCCTATCATCTTTTATTTTCAAGATGCCTGACAGGTATCGGTTATGGTCTGGCTTTTATGGCTGGACAAGGCTTTGTTGTTAGCTATACAGACAGTAAAACAAAAACCCAGGGATTAACACAACTATTTGCAGGATTAATGGCTGGAAGTATCTGTGGTGGTGCAGCGGGTGCTATGATTGCTGATAGAATAGGCTATGGGCCCATATTCTTTATTTCTGGTGTTTTATTGATTGTAACAGTACTGTATACTTTATATTTTATGAGAGCTGGTTTTAAGAAAAAGGAAGTGCTAAAAAAATTGGATAAAGATGGTATTGAAAAAGACAAACAAGGATTATCATTAGTATTCAATTTTATTTTCAATCGAAATATTCTAAGCCTTCTCATCTTGGGAATACTTCCCACAGCCTTTTCTATTGTGGGTTATATTAATTTCTTTTATCCTGTTTACTTAAATCGATTGGGTGAGACCCAATCAAATATTGGCAGAGTCTATATGATTTATGGGCTTTGCTTAATTTATATTGCACCACTTCTAAGCAAGTTCGTAGATCGATCTGACAATAAAAAATTATTCATCGTGATAACAGGCTTAATTGGTGGTCTGGCCTTTACATCTTATTATTTTATTGCGGGTATATGGGCAACGATAATAACTGTATTGCTTCTTGGTATATCATCCAGTTTTGATGCATCAAGAACCTATGCCCTGAATTTGAAAATTACAAAGACTTTAGGTGAAGGTACCGCAATGGGTATTTTTAACCTTGCCGAAAAAATAGGTCAGGTTGTTGGGCCTATCATTTTTGGATTATTTTTTATTACAGCGAATGTAAATAAAACGATGGCCGCATTTGGAATTATATATATCATCATTACATTATTGTTTTTGGTCACTGCACAGAGCGATAAAAAGATTAAGCAATTAAATAGATAATCCAGGTTCAAGAGGAATTTATTATTTAAGTATTCCTTAAAGATTATCTTTTTTAGAAAGGAAAATCATCTTCATAATTGATTTTATTATCCAGTTTTTTCACTACAGGTTTTTGAGCCCATTTATGAACCGGATGACCATCGACATAAATAGCTTTATAAGGTTTTGTGGGGCATGCATGTTCGCAAGCGCCACAACCAATGCAATAATCAGTATTGACTTCTGGTATTACAAGCTGCTTGTTTGCTGAATTCGGGTAGGGTACCATATCTACCGCTTTTGTGGGGCAATGCTCGGAACATGCGCCACAATTCGTATTGTCCGTATAAACAACACAATTTTTTTTGTGAAATTTGGCAACGCCAGTCTGGATGCGTTTTTTCTTTTCTAATTCTATGGGAAGTATTGCACCGCTCGGGCAAATATCCATACAGATCCTACATTCATAGCTGCAATAAGATTCACTAAAATTCATTCGTGGCTGCATTATATTCAAAAAACCATATTCGAGAAATGAAGGTTGAAGAACCCTTGAAGGACAAGCTGTAACGCATAGATGACAGGCTGTGCAGTTTGATGTAAAATGTTCGATACTTAATGATCCGGGTGGAGAAACTGGACTATTTACAATGATTGGCTCTGTTGTCAGCTTATTTTGAATGATCGCTTTGGTTTGCGCTTCAAAAGCTGTCAAACCAATCAACCATATTGCAGATTTAAGCATAAAACCCCGACGTTCAGTTTCTACCTTTATCATCTTATCTGAGAAAAATTTCCTTTTCCAAATATTTTCAAATTGCAACCCATCTCTTTGACATACGGCCAGGCAATTGTAACAAGCAACACAGCGACTGATATCAATCAGATGGGTTTGCAAGTCAATACAACCAGCCTTACATACGCGCTCACATTGTTTGCATTTCTTACAGTTATCTGGATTAATGATAATTTGAAAAATGGCAATTTTTGAAAGTAAACCAAGCAATGTACCAACAGGACAAATTGTGTTACAGTATAAACGTCCCTTTTTTATTGAAAACCAACTTAAGATAAATAGAAAAATCATTACGATGACAAGCGATACCGGTAAGAACACCGGCCATCGCACAAGATAAATTATGTGTAAATCTAACTTTTCACATACAACTGCTATCAGGTTATTCAAAATAATAACAACAGGACGAAACAAATTTGAAAAAATTCGGCCAAAATTGCTATATGGATCTAAAAAATTAAGGAGAAAGCCGGTACCAGATAATAATAGCAAAAATGTCAGGATCAGGATTGAATATCGTATGACATTGTGGGGTGCTTTGTATTGATATCCTCGCCTGCTCATTTTTTTATATACTGCGAAACCAATAACATCCTGCAATGTTCCAAGAGGACAAAAACTTGAGCAATAAACACGGCCAAAAAAAATTGTCAGGATCACAATCACGATAAATCCTGTAGCGCTATAAGCAACTGTATTAAAAAAATTCAGTAGTGATGGAACAAACTGAAAATATAGTATTCCTCTCACTGTTGCTGATGGAATAATATTTCGGTAATCAAGAAATATAATTGCGATCAAGGTTAAGAAGCATACAGATATAAATAATCGAATGGGTTTCAAATGTTTTAGATGCATTATATTACAGCTTGATACGCTTAATTGATAAGGCATTCAGATCCATTTTACCCAGATTCATCTGAGAAGCGATTTGAATATAGCGTATGTCATCTGGTTTATGACCAAATATTTTTGCAGCAGCAGCATCTGCAGCCACTAAATCTGTTGAGACAATTTGCGATTTCATTGGCAAGACATCCCCAACAGATACGCCGCGAGGGCCATTTTGTTTCATGACATAATAAGCATCCACCACAGTAAGATCTGGCTTTCGGTAGGATGCGAAATCGGCAATACATTGGTGAAGATCATTTCGGTGCCAATATCGACGATCCCATACCACACCCATTAAGTTTTTCATGCCAATTGTCAGCATTGATGAACTGTGATGTTTTAAAATGGGCACGTTGATAAACACATCAGCATCTAATAGAACTTCGTGAACCATTGCCTCTGAGAGGCGTTTACCCTGTTGAACTTTGACCATTTGATAATAGCACTTACTATCACCTGAAACAATTTTTCCTCCGGCATCTTTCACCGCTTTTTCAATACCACTGTTTTTGTAGCATTGTGTCCAATGGTCACAAGTATGATCAAAGACACTGACTTCTTTTGCTCCGGCTTGAAGACAGTGTTTGACAATGCTCCCTACAAGATCTGGATGCGTATTGGCAGCGCGCTCGGGTGTTTGATCCCAACCGATGTTTGGTTTAACTAAAACCTTACAGTTTTTAGGTACAAACTTTGACATTCCACCCAAAGATGCGATGGCCTTATCAAACATCACCCCTGGCTCTCCGCCTTTAATGGCGACAAGGTCGTATGGGTTCATAGGTTTTAATGGTGTTGCAAAAAGATTCGTATAATTCCCAAGAAAGAGTGAAGACCCTGCGGCTAAACTGCCGTGGATGCTCTTTATTAAAAAACTACGACGATCCATATCATCCTCCTTTGTTATGGTTACTTGAGAAGGCAAAAAAAATTGTGATAATCATAAACGATTTTTTCTGTGATTTGAGTCCATTCGCCGGACATGTTGGACTGTAAATCTTTCAAAAAACTGAAAATAGTTAATTATTAAATGACTTTATAGGATTTATTTTCGTGAATTTTTTACCGATCCGGCACACATCGGCCTTTAAAATCAACATTTTGTCCGGCCATTGCAGCATCGCATGCATTGTTATATGTGTGCCCATCACATCCACAGACAGGGTCATAAAGCATGATACAATTGATCGGTCGTTTCTGGCAAAGACCGGCTTGATTACATGACTGTTCCTTTTTTTGGCAATATTGCACAGGAAGACATCGTGTATTATCAAAACAGGTTTTTTCAGGATCCATCAAAATATCGAGTGTTTGTTCTTGATTGCCTGTCAGGGCAAAACCATCCTCCCAAAGCAGATATTTATCTGCCTCAACTTTAATTCGATAATCTCCTGATGCCAGGTCTTTTAATGAAAAGGCTCCGCGAGCATCTGTTTGAGTTGTTTTGAAAGCATCATGTGTCAGTTTTCCCTGACTATCAAATAACAAATGCGTCAAGTTAACTGTCGCTCCTGAAATAAAAGGAATACAATTACCAGAGGGGCAATTGGGACGAACAATTCCCGATACAGAAGCATTCATTTCAATGGCTGTGAGAAAGATATCCTGATGCATGGACTGACTTTCCTGAATCTGAATTGTCATTTTATGCGGTATGAAATGAGCTCCCTTTGCAATAAACTGATAAGTTCCAGCGGGTACACGTTCGAAAGAATATTTTCCATTGGCATTGCTTTGTGTTGTAAATATTGATGATGTTGCTTGCAAATCTGTTTGCTTTCGGTTCAGTACAATTTCTGCATTGGAAATGGTATTCTGTTGTGAAACATTATTTTTAAAATAAACTGTGCCATGAAGCTGACCGGTTTTTGCTTCCGGCACACATGCGCCATGATAAGCAATACTTATACCCGATACAGAAGCCACACAAAAATTATTGTAAGAGACGCCATCACACCCGCAAACCGGTGACACAATTGAAGGACATAATTCAGGCAGTTTCAAACAGATCCCAGGACGTTCACACTGTCCACGAGATTTAGAACAAAAATGATTTTTTACACAATCTGAATTATCCATACACTCAACAGAAGGAGCCAAGTTATATGTAATTTCATTGGAGCCGGGAAGTAATTGAAGGTCTTGTTTTTGAGGCTCGTATCCACGTGCAGTAATATGAACCATGTATGAAATGGCAGGAATGGTTTCAAACAAAAATTGACCATCTTCAGAAGTCTGCGTTCGTATCGGAATGATTGTTCCTGTTGAATATTGTTGGGTGAGTACAATATGCGCATCTTTAATGGGTTTTTGACAATTATTTCCATGACAATCCGGCTTTTTAGAAATAACATAGCCGGTTAAATCTGCTGATTCAATGATGGGATTTAGTTGAACATCTTTGGTATACACAGTATCTTTTGATATTTTTATCAATGCATTCCAGGGCTGAAACCGATCAATTGAAACATGCATTTGATAGTGGCCTGGTTGGATCTGAACAAATTCATAAATACCCTGGTGATTGGTTTGAACTTCATATAATTGACGATTCGATGCTTTTTGTGTTGTTGGGTGCACCGATGATAATACGACTTTTGCCCTTGCAATTGCATGGCCGCAAGTCTCATCAGATTTGCATTGAACCGCGCCATTCAGAACTTTCCCTTTTAAACGAGATGGGCCAATGTAAGAAGTAAGAAAAAAATCTTTTTGATAAATCTGCCCCGGCGTAATAAAAGATTGAATTTCCAAGGGATCATATCCTGAGACATTTATGAGTATTTTATATTTTCCTGGTGGAATATCTGAAAATTGAAATTGTCCCTGTAAATCAGAAATAGTCATCCAGCGCCTGGCCTGTTCTTTTGAATCGGATTCAAACAAAATTAATTGTAAGGCCGCTTTGGATACTGGTATTTTCGACTCTTTTTGCGTGAGAGTCATAATTCTTCCCGTAAACTGACACAAGGTCCCATATGCGTTAAGATGAAAATTTTTGTTATTTTCCTGATCCGGTTCAATAATAATTTTTTCATTGTAGGGTTCAAATCCTTTTGATTGAATTCGAACCTCATAGAACATCACGCCATTAATATGGTAATCTGATGATATATCATTAAATTCAAAACGACCTTTTTTGTTGGTCACTGCATGATATTCAGGAAAGGTCATTAAAGATGGAAAGGGAAATACAGGACGCAATAAAACACGAATATTTGCCAGGGGATTTGCAGTTGCGACCATTTCTTTAACTTCCATATGATAGATAAAACCAGTTAAACTGGTCTTAGGCATCATTGATTCTCGCTTAAGAACAGCCTTGACAAAGCTAACATCCGGATGCCAGTTACCATAAGGACCAATACTAAAAGACCCTTCACCCATTCTAAAAAGATATTGAATCAACTCTTTATGAAACAAATTATTTGCCAATGTATGTGGATACGCATTATGAAAGGACAAATTGTCGAATTCAGTTTCTACAGGCTTGATAATCGGAAATGCATGCGGCATATCTGGTTTAATTGTTATGGTTTTTCGATATAGGGCATAGTCCTTATGTTTAATTTTTAATAAATAATCTCCACATGGCACATCTGCAAAATAGAATCGTCCCTGATTACTGGTAATAACTGATCGAATAAGCTCAACATTTGTTGGTTTGATATGAAACAATTGAACTTCAATATTTTTTACAGGGATATTTCGTTGAAATTGCATTAATTTTTGTTTGGATATTTGCTCTACAACAATTCCAAACAGGCTACCAGTTTTGTCATTGTCTGATGGAAATAACATTAAATCCGCTTGCCGGTCCTGATCTTTTTGAACATTTACAATGGTCATGGCTGTTTTAAATCCTTTTTGAAAAGCCATGACGTAATATTTACCGCAAGGAATCGATTTAATAGAATAAAAACCATTATCACTTGTTCGAACCGGTGGGTATTCGGTGGTGTTAACAAATGAATTAATGTTCATTTCAAATAAATATTCGGGCGCAAACCGGCTGACTGGAAATATTCGAACCAGTGCATCTGCAATGGGTATAATTTTTCCGAGATAATCAGGATATACAATTATACCCTCAATGCTTGCATAACCCGACATAGATGCTTCACTGCTTAAACTGTTTTTATCAGAAAGCGTTTGCATTTGATTAACAATGTCTTTAAGTGTAACTGCAGATACTGATATAATTAACATCCAGTATACGAAATATAAATAAGTGATTGTGCGTAGCAAATATTTATTCATAGGAGAATCCTTTTTTGGCAACAATTCTTTTTTTTAAATTAAAACTTTTTTAGAATTGCAAGTTCTTGCAATAATTTTTTTTCACGTTCAATCGCTTCATCAGCTCTGCGTTTTTCATCAGCAGCCCTTTTTATAGCCTTATCAGCTCGCTGCTGTTCTTGCATATAATCCCTTTGGAAATAATCAGCTCTGCGTTTTTCATCAGCAGCCTTTTTTTCAGCGTCCTCAGCTTTTTTTATAGCGTCTTCAGCTTTTTGAATAGCATTATTAGCTCGCTGCTGTTCTTGAATAAAATCAGTTTGAAAATAATGTTTATATACTGGATCTTTTCGCAAATGTTCATTTGAAGGCAACCTGAATAAATCCATGTAACGAAACTGAAAATATGGCAAAACAGTTGATCTGATAACACCATCATTATCAGGCATTATTTCTTCATATTTTCCAAACTGATTCAAGCGATAAAAAATCGTATGTACATGTTTTCTATCAAGAATAAAATACTCCTTGATAGCAGATTGTTCATATTCTGCTTTTTTAATGATTGTATCTCTTTCTATTTCCATTTTGTTAGAGTCAGACAAAAACTCAATACAAATATCAAAACATCCCTTGTATGAACGTTCATCAAGTAGCATCTGAACGGGATTTGACTTAAGTATTAAGGCCAGATCCGGTTTACGAATACTTGTGGTATTGGGAAGGCTCATTTTAAAGCCAATTTCAAGACCAACAATCGTTCCCTCTGGAAAATTTCTGAAATATTCTTTGAGCAACAATAGAAACCAGGAATACATAATAAAACTTGCTAAATCTGCCATGGGTTTTTCTTCCAATTGTCCATTACACCATTCATAACAAACATCTTTCATTTCGTAGTAACGATCCCAATAATCTTGTTCGGAGATGTATGGTCTGCTGAATTCAGTAGCTTGCGTTTTTATTAAATCCGATTGTGCATATTTCCTCTGAATTCTTTGAAAACCTAAGAATGAAGGTTGAATGTTCTGAATGTGATGTGTTTGAAGATAAGCTTGCATTGTATCTCCTTGTGTGCAAACAAATCTGACTTGATTGCGTCGTTTAAAGTTTCATTAATTAATCAATATTTCTAATGGATTTTGTGCTAAAATACAACTAATATTTAAGATGTGACCTCAATTTCACCATTTAGAAAAAACAGTACGTAACATGCTTGCTTTTTTTAATCTTTTATTATACATTGCTATGAAAATATGTAAGTTGTTTATTTCTCATGTATTTAGAGATACATTTCATGGGAAAATGACTAACACAAGGAGTGTACTATGGATGCTATCAGTATTGAAGATATCTTAAATCAGAAAAGTAACGATCAGGTTTCTTTTATTGATCGTGTTGAAGATCCATACCAACTGTGCGAACAAATGGTTGCAATTGCGAATGGTAATGGTGGAATAATTATTATTGGTGTCAATCGTTCTGGTGATTTTTTACAATTATGTCAGGATGATATTGTAAGCCTCATGCGCATGATTACTCAGGCTTCTTTTGAATTAATTCAGCCATCTATTTTTCCCAAAACACAAATCGTTGAATATTTGGAATTCAAGACGATTATGATCCAAATTCCATCAGGATGTCAAAAACCATATTGTACGATTGGCGGCAAATTCTTAATTAAAAAAGAAAATGATATCCAGGAAATGAGCCTTGATGAATTACGCGAGCTGTTTCAAGAAAAAATGGTATATCAAGCAGATCAAATGGTTATTGAGGGAATGGATCATCACCAAATTGATTTAGAAAACTTTCAAACATTTTTTAAGAAAAAATTTCATATTGATCTGCCCAAACACATTCCAATTGTGACTATACTTGAAAGTATGAAACTGGCATCCAATGGTCAAGTCAACACTTCAGGTATGCTTTTATTTGGCAAGTATCCCACAGAAAAATTTTTTTTAAGTCAAATCGTTGCAATGGCTTTTTTTGGAAAGGATACATCTGTTCTGGAATATCGAGATAGCGATAACCTTGAAGGCACTATCGTGCAATTGTTTAACAATGGTTTGGATTTTATTGAAAAAAATTTATCCGCTGCTGCTGAAGAAAATACTGATTTAAAAGAAATTCCCAGATATTTGATTCAGGAAATTTTGATCAATGCATTGGTTCATCGAAGCTATTATATGGATTATTTCTCAAGCGGCAATACAGTCATATCCGTATTTGATGATCGATTTGAAATTGAAAGTCCAGGTGCTTTACCTGATAATTTAAGTATTGATTCAATCAAAACAGGTAATGCATTTCAACGCAATCCGACCCTTGCGAACTATCTTATTGATATCATTACTCCTTTTCGGGGTATCGGATTGGGACTATCATCGGTAGTTGCTGACTACCCGGGTATTGAGTTTATTGACGATACTGATTCAGATCAATTTAAGGTTATTGTTAGAAGACCTGAATAATATTAATAAACAAACAAACAAGAAAGGAAACAATAATTCACATGAAACCTTATTCAATAGCACTGGCAGGAAAAGGGGGAACAGGAAAAACAACCCTTGCTGGAATGCTGGTTAAGTATTTTATTTACAAAGAAAAAACACCCATATTGGCTGTAGATGCTGATTCTAATGCCAATTTTAACGATGTATTGGGTGTTTCAATTAATGGTACGCTGGGCGATGCGCGAGAATCCATGAAAAAAGGTAATGTTCCAAATGGCATGACCAAAGATGTTTTCATGTCCATGAAAATGCAGGAAGCTGTTGTAGAGACAAACAATTTTGATCTGATTGTGATGGGCAGGCCTGAAGGAGCCGGATGTTATTGTGCAGCCAACACCTTATTGACGAATTTTTTGGATCAATTGACCGACAATTATCCCTATATGATCATGGATAATGAAGCTGGTATGGAACATATCAGCCGATTGACCACTCGAAATGTTGATGTCATGATATTGGTATCTGATGGCTCGGTTCGCGGTGTGACAGCTGCTGTTCGGATTAATGAACTTGCAAAAAATCTTCATATTGGTATGGGAAAAAGTTTTTTGATTATCAATCGTTCAAAAAATGTCCCTTCAGAAAAAATTATCAATATTATAAATGAAGCCGGCATTACATATGCGGGCTATTTACCGGCTGATGATACCATTTATGAATATGACATGAATGGTCAGGCAACTGTTGATTTGCCTATGGATAGTGCTTTTGTTCAAGCAGCGTTTGGAATTTTTGACAATTATTTATCCCCTTAAAATAATTATTATTTTCGAAATAAGGAGATTTCCTACTATGAACACAAAAAAATGTTTTTTTGGAATACTTATCTTTTTAACCATGATTTTTACATGTGATGCTTTTGGGGACCAGATTATTTTGGTTGCTGATGAATGGTGCCCTTACAATTGTGATCCAAAATCTGAAAACAAGGGTTATATGGTCGATCTTGCCATTCAAATTATGGGTGAAGCCGGTCATAAAGTGAAATACATGGCCCTGAACTGGAGTCGATCTATCATCAAATCAAGAGAAGGGGAATATCATGGTATTATTGGGGCATCAAAAACAGAAGCATCTGATTTTATCATTACAAAAGAGCCTTTAGGACTTGTTAGCAATCATTACTGGGTTAAAAAGGGGGACCCCTGGCGGTTTAAAGGTATTCAATCGCTAAAAAACAGATGGCTGGGTATTATTCAAGATTATGATTATGGTAAAGAACTGAATAATTATATCAAAAAAAAGGAAGGCACTTTCGATGTTCAGGTAAGAGCAGGTGATGATGCCCTTGATATTCTGATCAGAAAACTTGAACATGGCCGTATCAACACCTTGAATGAGGTTGAAAACGTTTTTAAGTACAAGGTAAAAATGCTCGGTAAAACAGATTTGTTTGAAGATGCAGGGCATGATATGACAACCATTGAAGATAACTATATCTATGTTGCATTTTCGCCGTTCTTTCTAAAAAAATCTGTTGAATATGCAAAACTTTTAAATGAGGGACTTATTCGTTACAGAAAAAATGGTCAATTACAAAAAATTTTATCAAAATATGGTTTGAAAGATTGGAAATAGCAATCAATCTTGATAGAGGAGATTCATATAATGAATTTAAAAGAAACAATCAGAAGTATCCCACATTGGCCCATTCAATCAGTGACATTTAGAGATTTAACAACGCTCATGCTAAATCCTGAGGCATTCAACTATGCCTGTGATGTATTGTATGAACGTTACAAAAAACAAAAAATTGATAAAATTGTAGCCATTGATGCACGCGGCTTTGTATTTGGAGGGGTGCTGGCCTATAAACTGAATGTCGGTTTTGTCCCTGTTCGTAAAAAGGGCAAATTGCCATCATCAACGATTCAGGCAGACTATACCCTTGAATATGGCGTGAATACTGTTGAAATGCATGATGATAGCATTTCAAAGGGAGAACGTATTGTTATTGTTGATGACCTGATTGCCACTGGTGGAACAATTGCTGCCGCAGTTAAACTGGTTGAGCAGCTTGGTGGTAAAATTATTGAATGTGCGTTTATTGTTGAACTGCCTGACCTTAAAGGTCGTGAAAAAATTTCAAATCAGGCTGTATTTTCAATGGTTGAATTTGAGGGCGAGTAAAATGCGTTTACTGATTAAATGGGTGAATTGCAGTGTAGCAAGAATATCAATCAAATAGAGTATCAAAAAAAACGTGAAAACAAAACAATTTACAGCCAATTTAATTCTGTTATTGACAGCATTCATTTGGGGATTTACATTTGTGGTCCAACGGGCGAGCATGTTGCACGTTGGACCTTATTTGTTTAATGCCCTTCGATTCATACTGGGTACCCTTTCTTTAATACCTGTTTATTATTATCTAAAAAACCGCACAACACGATTTAAGCACACACCTTTAAAATCTACCATACGATGCGGATTCTTAGCAGGAATGGCTATTTTTGCTGGAGCATCATTCCAACAAGTCGGTCTTGTGACCACAACTGCCGGAAAATCTGGATTTATTACAGGTCTGTATGTCATTATTGTTCCTATAATCGGCATTATGTTAGGAAGTTATTCTGGATTGAATACATGGATTGGGGCAGTGTTTTCAGCAATTGGACTCTATTTTTTATGCATGACAGAAACATTGACGATCTCTTTTGGAGATACATTAACCTTGTTGTGTGCCGTATTTTTTGCAATTCATGTTGTTATGATTTCAATATTTACCCAACAAAATGATCCCATCTTACTATCAATGATTCAGTTTGCAGTTTGTGCCATTCTCAGTCTAATCGTGGCAATATGTATTGAGCCAATTCAAATTGATGGTATATTGCAGGCTGGCATATCAATTTGTTTTTGTGGATTTTTTTCAGTGGGGCTTGGCTATACATTACAAGTTGTGGGACAGTATAATGCCAACCCCACCCATGCAGCCATTATTCTTTGCCTGGAAGGTGTTTTTGCTGCTATTTGTGGTTGGCTTTTCTTGAATGAACAAATGACATCCAGATCAATACTGGGCGCGGTATTAATGGTTTCAGGAATGATACTTTCCCATATTGAATTCAGTCCAAAACTTTAATAGGCTCTTTCAGAAATAATATTTATAAGCCTTATTTTCATTCAGAAACCAAAAAAACATAGGGCTTTTTAGAGACAGGATTTTTTCCCTCAACAACCTGCGTATGATAGACGGATTCAATATTCTGACATGTCAATACTTCTTTAGGCGTTCCCATTATTACGATTTTTCCATTTCGCATAAGAATCATCTCATCGCAAAATTCACTGGCAAGGTTGAGATCATGCAACACTATCATAATAGACATTTTTTTTTCACGTTTCAAGCGATTTAACAATGTGAGTATTTGTAACTGATGCGAGATATCCAGATGATTGGTCGGCTCATCCAGTAAAAACAATTTTGGATCTTGAGCCAATGCGCGCGCAATACGAACCAACTGCTTTTCTCCACCGCTTAAGGCATTGATTTGACGAAATCGTAATGATTCAATCTGTGTAAATCTCATTGCTGCTTCTGCTGCCTGGATATCCTGTTCTGATTCCCAGAATTGCCAGCGCTTTCTATAGGGATTCCGGCCTAATAAAATATAATCTTCAACATTGATAGATTGATCAAGCTCTGTTGATTGCAATACAATCGCTATTTCTTTGGACAGATTTTGTTTATTGTATGATTCAATTGGAGAGTTACAATAATAGATACGCCCGCTTTTTGAAGGGATAAATCCAGTTACTGCTTTAAGCAAAGTTGTTTTTCCTGAGCCATTGGGGCCGATAATTCCAACACAGCAGCTTTCAGAAATATTCAATGAAATATTCTTTAATTGAAACTGCGATGACTGCCAGCAGCTTAATTGATTGACAGATAATACAGCGTGTTTTTGTTCGTAGTTCTTCATTTTTTTACCAGTGCATAGATAAAAATTAGCCCGCCCACAAGTCCTGTTACTATCCCCACAGGTAATTCCATGGGGGAAATAATTGTCCTGGCCAGTAAGTCACACAGAATAAGAAAAATACCCCCTGTAATATAACTGGCAATAATGACTGTTCGATGATCAGACCCAAAAAATAATCTGACGAAATGAGGCACAACCAGCCCGACAAAACCGATTATTCCTGAAATTGATACACTAAATCCGGTCAATATTGATGCCATGATCAGTAAAATATTACGAACACGTTCTACATGGAGTCCTAAATGGAAGGCATCTTCTTCTCCCAATGATAAAATATTTAAATCAACAGAATATATAGAAGTTATCATACAGCCTAGCAAAGAAACAATCAGTAGCGTATAAACAAGAACACGATTGGGTTCTTCAAGAGAACCCATGGTCCAAAACATAATAATATGCATTTGCTCAGATTTTGAAAGGGATATAATCAGCATGAATAAAGAATTTGAAATAAAACTGATCATTACGCCAATGAGAAGCAGTCGTTGCATATTATGTATGACACCAAAAGCATTAAGACTGTATATGGAAAGAATAACACATCCAGCGCCAATCATGCCAAAAAAGGGTAGTGACATTGCGTATAATTGATTTAACGAAAACACGATACTGATACTGACGCCCAATGCAGCGCCGCCGGAAATGCCTAAGGTATAAGGTTCAACAAGTGGATTTCGAAATACAGCCTGAAGAATCACTCCGGCAAGGCTTAAAGCCCCTCCAACTGCTATTCCTACAAGTATTCGGGGAAGACGGATTTCCATTAAAATTGTATATTCGGTGCTGTCAATTTGATTAAATAGTATCCAAATCAGTTGATCCATGGAAATATTCATTGTCCCCATTGACAGCGCAATCAAGCTGACACTAAAGAGTATTATTAACAATATACTGAATGTGATGCCCCATTTAATCGCTTTTTGATTCATGCTTAAAATTCCGGTTTAATTGTGGATGAAGCAATGCAATCAATTGCTGAAGTGCATCTAAAAATGTTACAACTGTTGGGCTGCAAAATAGGTCTGATTCTATAATATGAATTCGCCCGGATTGTGATGCTTTTAAAGAACGATAGCGCAACCAACGTTGTTTTTCTTCCTCTCCTGTCATCCCCATAGAAGCAATCAGAATAACATCAGGGTTCATCGCCAGCACTTTTTCTCTACTAAAGATGCCATTTTTTTCATCCGCTGCAATATTGAACCCTTTTGCAAGTTGAATTAAATCATTGACAAAACTTTCACTTGTTGCAGCATACAATGGCCTTGCACCCAATTGAACAAAAACTTTTTGGCTGCTGACACTATCTAGATGGCCTGTCAGAAATCGAATTCGCTCTCGTGCCTTGCAAACCAGCTGTTCGGCCAGTCGTTTTTTAGCTAACTTTTCCCCTAAACATATAAATTGTTTTGCCATTTGATTAAAATTATATGGTTGTATAAAAAAAGCGCAATTAAGACCCAATGATTTGAATTTTTTCGTTGCGCGATGATCTGTTAAATGGGTTGCAACAATCAGATCGGGATTTAGCCGGACAACTTCTTCAATGTTGACATCAACAGCAGTCGCAACACGTTTTTTGTTCTGCGCATCTTTTGGTTTGTTGCAATAAATTGTATTCCCTACAAGATATTGACCCATTTCAAGTAGGTAGATACTTTCAGTCAAAGATGGGGCTAATGATACGATTTTTTTTACGGTTTTATCTTTTGAATTCTTAATGGGCTTTGTTGGTGTTTGTGAAAAACACACAGCTATATTCCATAAGGAGATCCAAATAATACATACTCGAATTATGTTTGCTTGAATAATCATGATAAAAAGTTCAATTCAATTCCTAAAATTTTTTTGAGTATTTATTTGATACCATTGTATTTGTCAAATATTTATTTGAGATGTTTTTCTGAATAAGATTTGACATAAATTATAATATTCCATATAGAAAGGGATATAATATAAGGGATTTGCTAAGGAAAACTCGAAAAATAAGTTCCCCATTTTCAAAAATCGGGCAGGTCCGACCTGCCCGATTTTACCGAATGGGGAAAATTATTTTTTTAGCATTCCTAAGTTAAAACTTACAAATAAAGGAGAAAAAAATGTATTTCAAACAAATCACAGTGGATGGAATGGGATGTCTATCATACCTGATAGGATGTCCGATGGCAAAAATTGCTTGTGTTGTAGACCCCAAAAGAGATGTGCAAACTTACATTGATTTGGCAAGAGAGAATGGAATGAAAATAACGCACATTTTTGAAACCCATGTGCATGCCGATCATGTCAGCGGCAATCAAGAGCTGCAATCTCGTACTGGGGCAGAAATATGCTTTATGGAAGAGACACCAGCAACGTTTAAACACACTTCATTGAAAGAAGGCCAAACAATGACTTTTGGCAATGTTAAACTCAAATTTTTGAAAACGCCAGGGCATACGCCTCATTCAATGTCTATTCTTGTAACAGATTTGTCAAGAAGTGATGAGCCTTGGATCGTTTTAACCGGAGACTGCTTGTTTGTAGGTGATATTGGCCGGCCTGATTTAGCAGGTGATGAATTAATTGATGAGCAAACTCAGAATCTTTATGAGTCATTATATAATAAGTTAGGGGCTATGCCTGATAATCTTGAAGTTTTCCCCGCACATGGTGCAGGTTCACTTTGTGGAAAAGGGATGAGCGCGAAATCCAATTCCACCATAGGCTTTGAAAAAAAGACAAATGCTGTTTTACAATTATCCAAAGACAGTTTTATCAGCCAGATGAAACAAAGTTTTCCAGAGCGTCCAAAAAGTTTTACCAATATTATTAATATGAATTTAAATGGCGCACCATTGTTGGATCGTTGTCCCATTGCTCGTGACATGAGTCCTGCACAGGTAAAACAAGAAATTAATCGGGGAGCACTGGTTTTGGATACACGAGATACTGCGGCTTTTGGCGGTGTCCATATCCCTGGTTCAATCAATATTGGATTTGCAAAACAAACAGCAAATTGGATTGGTATGGTAATTGAGCCTGATGCCAAATTGATTCTTCTGGTTTCTGATGAAACAAAGTATGATTTGATAAAAACCCACCTTCATCGAATTGGTTATGACAATATTATTGGCTATCTTTATGGTGGCATTGCCGCATGGCAGGAAGCAGGGTATCCCATTAATCAGTTGTGGCAAATTTCTACAGAAAAACTAAAAAACAAACTTAAAAATAATCGCTACGATTATTTTTATGATGTGCGTACACAGGCGGAATGGGACAATGGCCATATCAAAGAAGCCACATTCTTACCATTAACAACCTTGCTGAAGCATATACCTGATATTCCGAAAGATAAGGAAGTTATCATAACATGCGGTGTTGGTTATCGGGGCAATATTGCTGCAAGTTACCTTCAAAGTCAGGGGTTCCAGCATGTTCATAGTCTGGCTGGTGGTATGATGGCTTGGAGTAACAGCGGACTTCCTGTTGTTTAAGTAAAATGAATTGTATTCAAATTCTAATCATGAATAAAAAAAATTATTTTTTTATCAAATAGTTATTGATTGAAATTAATTTCAATGGTATTAATACTACAATATTGTTAGGAATTTTTAAGTCAATGGCGTTTCACTATATGAAGAATTAGGAATGCTCGAAAAATAACTTCCCCATTTTCAAAAATCGGACAGGTCAGACAAGTCAGACTGGTCTGACCTGTCCGACTTGTCTGACTTTACCGAATGGGGA